>OOIF01000089.1_pt1 | contig 102719 bp, 75 predicted proteins | sample 1691961 | NCBI WGS metagenome assembly OOIF01 (sample SAMN06348146, study PRJEB24527) | human gut metagenome | biome: human gut; feature: ankylosing spondylitis patient; material: feces | host: Homo sapiens | place: China | collected 2015-10 | reverse complement strand
TGTTTTTCTGTCGCGGAAAATTCAACACATAGTCCGGTTTTTCAGTCATTTGGAGTCTCACGCATACCAACCTATTAGGTGTGTTATTATATAAGAAAACGAGGTTGCGCGCAACCTCGTTTTCTCAAGTCAGACAGTCTTTTATCCAAAGCTGTCGCTTGCAAAAGAAGTACCTAACTCCAAGCGTTACGGTCTAAAGCATCGCCAATCTTCTTGCTCTTCAGGGCCTCGACCATCTTGTCGCCGTTTTCACCCCAAAAGCCGTAGAGCTTGGTCATCAGCTCGTCGAGCTTGTCGCTCTCCGTCTCCTTGTAGGCTTCGCAAAGAAGCATCGGATCGTTGCCGACCAAACGCACCATCGTTTCCTCCGACATCACCTCCAGGGCGTTGGGATTGGCGAGGAGCGCCTTGCGAACGACGTAGTCGCTTTCCGCCTTAAAGCGCGCATAGACTTCGATCGGGACATCGCGGCGGCCGGCGACGGAGGCACGGATGAAACGGTCGGGATTACACGCCAGACGCTCGAGCAGGAGGGCGCCGTCGTGGAACTCCGAAACGGCGAGGGTGTTCGCCAATTTGTCAAGCGCGGGATAAGAAAGCGGCAGTTCCGCTCCTTCCTCCTCATCGGCGTCGTCTTCCACGAGGAAGAACGCCCAACGGCTACGGGCGGCGAGCAGCTCTTCAAAGCGGGCGGACTGCCTGTACATACTCCATAAGGTCAGAAACGACGGCCTGGCGGAGTCTTGCGTCTGGACGGCCGAAATGTCCTTTTCCAGTGCCTCGAGGACGCCGGCGGCGATGTCGCAGACGTTGGGAGAAGTATGGCGGAGCGACTCGGCTGCAAGAGCTTGCGCATCCTTCCGAAGCTTGAGGGCAAGCTCTTCATCACGATGGAAGGCTTTTTCCCAAGCCTTGAGCGCCGATTCGAGCAGAGACGAACGAACGTCGACGTCCTTTTCCGTGAGAAGTAGGCGTTCCTTCACCGGGATCAGCGCCTGCGCGTCGACGTTTTCGGCGAGGGCCTTGCGGACGTCGTGAGCCGGGTCCTTGAGAAGCTTGAGCGCCGAATCTTCCCTGAGAAGAGGAGAGGCGGCCGCCTTCAGACGATACTCGGCGTCATCCGAGTCGGCGAGGCGATTGTAAAACGCCGCGGCGGCGTCGAGCTGTTCGGCGGACCACTCCACGTTCTGCATTTCGAAGAGCAGATCGAGCATCAAAGCCCGCGGGATCGCTACGGTGACGGTTTCGGCGTCGGCATCGCTGTCTGCGTCCGACTCGGCCGATTGGGTCGGGCGGCATACGACGGAATATCCGCATCCCGGATCGAATTCGTCTTCTTCTTCGTCATCCGGCCAGGAAAATTCCTCGTCGTTGTCGTCGGGCCAGGAGGCGTCGTCAGGCCAGGAAAAATCGTTTTTGGTCATGGGTTTTCTCCGGTGAGTGTTGAGGGGACATCCGTGTGCCTGCCCCGGTATGGGTCAATGGGTTATTCCGCAAGAACGGTTTTCTCGACAAAGCGAATCCCCGCGGCGTCCCGCCAGGCGGCGATCCATCCGTCAAGAAGCACCGTGTCGTCCATGTCCGCCTCTAGGCGCCAGACGCCGTTGTGCTGAAGTTCCAGCGTCTGCGTTTCGTTGAACGGCGTTTCCTTGAGATTTTGGGCGGTCACGGTGTTCGTAAATTCGAGAACCAAGTGAATCTTTTGGCCGTTGCTGTAGTTGAAGTGCCGGTCCTTCACGTAGCGGTCGAGTTCGAAGTCCTTCGGGCGCTCGGCGGGAAAGTCGAGGACGCGCGCGCTCGTCATGCGGTGCAGCGCCAGGTGGCGCACGTTGTCGTAGCCGTCGAAGCGGCAGACGAGGTAGAGGCGGTGCGCCTGCTGCACGAGCCCGAGGGGCGATACGACGCCCTCGCGCTCTTCATTGATGGTGTTGACGTAGCGGATCTCGATCTTGGAATCGCGGTAGAGAGCTTCACTCACGGCGTCGAAGATGCGCGGCAAGATATTGGGCGGCATCATCGGAACGCTGTCCGACACGAAGGCGACTTTTTTGAGCCAGGCCGTCATCTTTTGCGTCGCTCCGTCTTCCTTGAGCGTGGTCCTCGCCTGCTCGAAGAGCGGTTCGAGCGCGCGAACGAGCGGGGAGGGGAGCTGATACTTCAGATGTTCTTCGGCAAGCCGCAGAAGAAGACTCTCCTGGGGGCGCAGGTTCGTTACCGCCAGGTCCGAAGAGGGAATGCGCTGCCGATACCCGTAGGGTTTGGAGCGCGTGTCGCATTCGACGCAAAAGCCGTCCTCTTCGCAGATCTCCTTGAGAAAGCGCTGAAGCCTGCGCCTTGCCATGCGGATGCCCGCTTCTTCGAGACTCGCCTCGAGCTCGGGCGTCGAAATCCAGCGGTTCCTCGGAATGCGCTTCAGGATTTCGAGAAGGAGCAGCCCCCCGCGAACGGTGGCGTTGGATTCGGTTTCTGTCTGCGGCATGAAGAATTCCCGTGAGGAGGTTCTTTTCTCATTGTACCGATCACGGCGCTCCGCATTGAAGGCCCGAAGGGATGAAAGAGCCTCTCCCGCACCGAACGCATCGCCGAATGATGTCTCGTCCCGTAGAGTCGAAGGTCATCGAGTCAAGAGGATAAAGCATGCCGCCGAGAAAACGATCGACGCAGGCGGGATCGGCCGCCGCTCCAGCGCTCTCCAAAAAGGAACGCGTGCTCATGATGAGCCGCTACCTCGGGACCTACTTCGCCTACAAGGCGTACGCAGTCGTGAGGGAATGCACCCTTCCGACGGTCCGCGTGCAGAAAAACGGCAGGGTTTCGATCGATCGTTGGGAGAAGGTCCGCGCGGACCTCATCGCGATCAACCACAAGCACCAGACCGTGATCGTCGAGACGAAATCCTGTCCGTCCGACTTTCGAAGCGACGAAAAATGGGAAAGCTATCTGCCGCTTTGCAACAAGTTCTACTTCGCGGCCGATCCGAAAACCGCCGAATACATTCGGGCGGCCATTGTCGAGCGCAAGATGAAGGGCGTGGGCGTCATCGCCGTGGAAACGGTCGATCGGGTGCGGCTTCTTGAAAACGTTAGTTTCATTCGCCCGGCGCGCACCCACGACTGTTTGCTCGAGCCCGCCGAAATTCTTTGGCACATGGCCTTGAGAGGCTCGGGCTTCGTCTTTCCCGGCCGCCTGCAGCGCGGAAACAGCTTCATGCCGCCCGAAGAGTTTTGGCCCGACAGCGTTCTGCCGTGATCGACGCGGGCGTCGACGCCGATTCGCGACAAAGCCGCGGCTTCCCCGGAAGATCCCGTCGTTCTGGGCGGCGACGTCGAATTACGGGGGCGAGCGGGTGGATCGGTCCGTTGCTTTCTCTCGCAGAAACGCCGAGATGGAAAAGCCTACGTCGTTCGTGACCGGGACGTCCAGCATGCGGGCGTCCCGAATTCGTAAGAGTTCGATTCGGCGAAGGTCTCCGCTCATGTCCGGTCGGCAAACCAGATACGGGAGTTCTCCGTGAACCAGTCCGAGCGGTGAGACAGGGAGGGACTCGGTCGAACGGAGCGTTTGCTCGAACACGATTTCGAGTTTGCGGCCGCCGTAGAGCGCTTCGCTCACGGTTTTGAAAATCCGCGGCGCAATGCGCGCCGGCGAGAAAGGAAGGCCGGAGGGTGCGAGAGTCACTTTGCGAAGCCAGGCGGCGTTTTGTCGGGAGGCCGGACTGTCGCGGGCCAAACAGCGGTCGGCCGCCTCGAAGTGCGCCTCGAGCGCCGAAAGAATGTGCCCGGGAAGCAAACCGCAGAGGAAGCTTTCGACCAACTTCAAAACCAGCGCCTGGTCGGGGTTCATCACGATGCGCTCGAAGTCCGCGAAGGCGGGGCGGACGCGCAGGCGATACCCGAAGGGGCGCGCCCGTTGATCGCACTCGATCCCGAAGTCGTCGGCTTCGCGAAGCGTCTTCATGGCGCGCTGCAGAGAAAGCTTCGAGACGGAAACGCCCTTAAGGGCGAGCGCCGCGTGGATTTCCGCGAGGCTCGTCCAACGGCGCGTCGGAAGAAGCGAAAGGATCTCGACAAAGAGGAACGCCTGCGAAACGGTTTTGGGGCGGTTGGCCATGAGTACCCTCAGAATTTTGGGCGGATGGAAAGCCGTGCGCGTAGGCGGCGCGGAAGAGCCGCCTACGCATCGGATCGGGAGACTTATTCACTGACGGCTTCAAGGAGTTCCCAGACGTTGGGATCGTCCGAGTCTTCGAACGCCTTCTCCAGAATCGAACGCATGCGCGCACCGACCTCGACGTATTCGAAGGCTTCGCGAACAAGGCCCGTGTCGCTTCGGATGAGAGCGATGATTTCCTGCTCGGTGAGTTCCGTCAGGGCGCATTCGTTTTGCAGAAGCGCCAACCGCACGTCATAGTTGTCGTCGGTCTTGAGAAAATCGAGGGCGGCTTTGGGCAGGCACTCGACTTGCGCCACCGTTTCTCGGATGCAGGCGTCGGCGTTCGCGGCAAAACGCTCGAGAAAGACGTCCCGCGGTTCGCCGTTCGGAAGATCGCGGATGACGTTGTGGTACGCGTCGACGGGAATGCGCAGGACGGGCGACTCGGTGTCGGGCGCGACGTTTCCCGCGGAGAGAGCGGTCTCGTCGAGGAAGACGAACCCGACGGCGTATTCGCCGGAATTTCCGACGAAACTCTCGCGCAGGGCGCGCTTTTTCATGAGCTTGCTCAGTTTCGTCTTTTTGACGGGAGCGAAAAATTCGGGATCATTTTCCATCTCCTGGAGATCTTCTTCGGCCACGAACACTTCGTCGCGGACGCCGCGGTCGGAGTGGTCTTTGAAGGCGCACACCATGAAGCGCAGCTTCTCGACGGCGGAGACCGTTTCCTTCCGGATCTCTTCCAAAAGATCGGGGTCTTCGTCGTCCAATGCCGGGTCAGCGTTGAGAACGATCCGTACGAGCGTGTTGAGGACGTTCTCGATGAGCGAGGTGTCGTTTTGCGTCAACTGTACGCACTCCGCCGCGGTCAGCTTGCCGAGGGCGTCTTCGTTGCGCGAGAGTTCCCGGCGCACCGCAAAGGCGGGATCCTTGGCGAGTTTGCGGACCGTTTCGGGTTGGAGCGCTTCTTCGACGGCGGCCGCCGCCGTCCTCAGGCGGGCGTCAGGGTGAAGAGCGAGGCGGTTGACGAAACGCTTGTCCGTATCGGAAAGGTTGTGCAGTGTGTTGAATTCGAGAACGTTTGCGACGTAGGCGGTCGAAACCGGAAAGAGGAGCATTTCTTCGGAAGCGCCGCCCTCGGCATTCAGACGGAAAGAAGCGAGCGCGATGCCGCAGGAAGCGCGCTGCGCCGCCATCATGCGGCGACGACGGGAGCGGATGAGGTGAGGGGCAAAATGAGCCATAAAAATCTCCTTCTGACGATCGGCGAAAGTCGGACGGCATCGCACGATGCGACGCGGGCTTTCGATGAAGTCATCGTAGAAGGGCGTCCGTTATGGACTGACGCACGGCGTGACGGCGTGTTGCGTCAATATTCGACGCTGGGTGACGTACAACAACAGAGAGGGGAGCAACGGCGACAAGTTTCGTCGCCTGTCCCCGGATGTTGGAAAAAGAGGGTCCGTGGGCTCGGTTGCCGAGCCGGCAGCCCGTCAACTTGACTGCTACGTTCGAATGTCGCGCTCAAGAAAGAAAACGCCCGTCGGTTCGATCCTTGTCTGCGGACGGACCGAAAAGGAAGACAAGAGGATTTGGCACCAAAAGCTTCGCAGCCGCAACCGCAGGCGGCTCAACGACCTGGTGCGAAAACACGTGCAGGGGGAGGTCGAGGAGCTTTTCGGCAACTTTCTTGCGACGCTCCCCGAAGACGTGAGCGACCCTTGGTTCATGCGGAAGGAATGGCGCGTCCGGCGGACGCGCGACCGTTTCGACACCGAGCTCGAATACCTGCGTTGGATAAGCAAGTAGCAGACTTCACGACATGTAACCGATGTCAAGAGCAAAGTTCGCCAGCTACGGTAGTGTCCTCAAGAGGTCGACAAAAGGAACGGATGAGAGGTCTCCCCTTTGCCGATCTCTTGATTTTGTTTAGGACTGCAGGAGGGATAATGAGAAAGTTATTGCAACAGAATATGTTTCCCTCTTTCTTTACTGCAGTAAGGAAGGTCCGTTGGTACGGATTTCTCTGGAAACGGGTACGGCGTCGCCCTGATTCTGTGTCGCTCCCGGAAGCCGAAAATAAGAGTTTCCCGTTCTTTGAGCGCTCGCTATCAATCACGTCGCCCACCGATGGAAAGCTGTTGCACGCTTGCTGTTGACGCGATATCCGGCAGCAATGATGGCATCAAGGTTGAGGTGCTTGACTTGGAGCTTGACGCTGCGCGAGCGTTCCTGGCGAACTATAAAGAAATTCTTGATAGTTGAAGCCTCATCGAACTCTTCTGATCGATAGATTGCATCTGTGTGTAACGGACTTAAGCCCGTCTATCAAGCCGCGGAAGCCGACTAGGCTGAACGTGGTTTGGAGACTTTTGAGGCATCGCCCATGGGATGCCGCTCCTCCACCATAGCGGGCGAGCGGCGCAGAGCCCGGCCTCAGGTTATGCCGTTCTTTCGATTTCCGTTGGAGATCCGCCGACTCATCTGCACGACGAATTCGATCGAAGGTCTGAACCGTGGGATTCGCGGGGTTGTCAAGTGCTCGCTTCCGTATAAACAAAAAGGCCGGAAGTCTTCTTTGCCTGGCGTTCCGGCCTTTCTTAAGCTACCTGTTTGATGGAGTCTAAAGGGGACTCCCGCCTTCGGAGAGGATAGGATGTCAATCGAAGGTGTAGGTGCCTCTCACGACGCCGCTTACGCCGTCTCGTACCCCGACATAACCTCGTACCCGAGCTTCAAAGTCCCACGGAGACTCGGGCGTCTTTTGGTATCTCATGCCCAGTTCGGCATAGCCCGTAGCACCGTCGAGTGAGGCCGAGCGCAGATCAACACCATTGGCGGAGCCGGTTGCTTCGCCGTCGAACTCGTATTCCAGTGCCGTTCCCAAATACCACTTGAGAGCGTCGTTCTTGTTGAAGGTCCAGCGCAACCCGGTGCGGAGTTGTTCGCTCTGAACAGAATCGAGTTCGAAGCGGTCTGCGTCGACACGGAACGAGTTGTCCCCAAAGTGCGTATAGAAGAATCTCGCGAACACGTCGAGTTCGTCCGTTTCATTGGTTTCGAATACGCGGCCGATTCCTGCGTGAGCGGACCAGTAGTCCGTACGAAGATCGTGGTCGAAGAATTCTCCGTTTCCGTTGAGAAAGGCGTTTTCGGCCTTGGTGTGAATCATCCCGCCTCGAGCGGAAGCGTCCCAATACCAACCGTTGTTGGAGCGGTAGCGCAGGGCAAGGCCGCCACCGCGGTAGTGGAACTCGCTGTCGGTGCGGTGGGAAATATCTCCGAAATCGAAGTGAAAGCGTGAATTAGCGTCACCGAATTCGAAGAACACGGCCCAGCTCAGATCGCCGTCCTTCTTGCGGGCTATGTCGCCCGTACCTACCAGACCGTTCCAACCGTTGATCTTGAGGTCGTCGGCAACGTCGTACTTGCTGTAGGCGCCTTCGCTGACTGCGAAGAGCTTCGTGCCGAACAACTGATCCCGTTCGAGGGCGTTGAGGCCGTCCACGACGAGATCATTCGCCTGAAGGAGAAACGCCTGAGAGGCGGTGTTCATGGCGGCCACGTTGTCGGACTGGTCCGTCGTACGAACATCGGTGATGACGTATTTGACGCTACCGTTGGGGTCAACCTGGACTTCACCGGAACCTTCAAAAGCTACGCCGGCCGTGAAGATGCTTTCACCACTTGTGACATTCCCTGGATCGGTTCCGAAGTCGTGCTCTTCAGCCGTGCGGACGAAGTACATGTAGTCTCCTTCCTGAAGGCTCGTACCGCCTGCAAGCGTCGTGCTTTCGGCGATTTCTATGCCGGAGTTCGACAGGTCGGACGTAGCGTTTTCGTTGAGAACCTCAAGCACAGTACCTTCGTTTTCCCAGACGACGTTTTGGAAGACGATGCGGTCGAAACGGTTGATGGAGTTCACGGTGCCCTTATATCCATCGACTACGAGGGCGTTTCCCGAAGTCTCGATGCTCACGATGGATCCTGTGACTTCGTAGCCAATGAGGTCCGCTTTGCTCAAATCCGTCCCGCCGCGCAAAACGACGGAGTTGGAGGTGAACACGGCGCTGTCTACGGAACCGTCGTCGGTCGCCACCGCCGCACCGACGATTTTGCCATCGATGGTCCCGGAGCGAATGACGACGGTGTTTCCTTGGGCGGTGAAGTTGGTGAAGGAACTTCCGTTGAGCTCAGCCAATGCGCCGTAGACTCCGCCCGTAATGTCGCTGTCGCCCTCTATTGATACGGAATTCGAGGAGAAACTTCCGGAACCTTCCGCCAGGTACGGGAGCATGTACGCGCCGACTACGGCAACCGTTCCGTCAACAACGCCGGTCGGCGTATCTCCGGTGATTCGGGTGTCACGAATAGTCGTGCTTCCGTTTGTCACGATGTATTGAGCGGAAGCGGGAGTGATGTAGCCTGATGCAGCGTTGCCTAGTACGTATCCGGTTAATGAAGACCCTTCCAGAAGAACGTTTGCGTTGCGGGCTTCGAGCGTGGCGTCTGCGTGCATCGGATAGGTTTGCGCAAGCTGTCCCCAAACGATACCCTGAAGATCGGAATCGTAGATGGAAAGGGTTGTGCCCGAGGCAAGGGTGTGTACGGTACTCATGGAACCGTTGGCGGTAGCAATGGCTCCATAGATTTCAGAATCCGGGTCAGTGGTTGATCCGTTGCGGATCAGAACTGTGGAATCGAGCGACTGCACCGTAATGACGCTTCCGAAGGAAGCGCTCTGAAAGTTGGCGATGCCGTAAACGTCGTGAGCTATAACGCCGTCGAGTTCAACATGTGCGTTCGATAGGATTTGGTTTTCGGATGTACTGCCGATGGTAACGGTAGAGCCCAACCCGACGATTTCGCGATATTCTCCTCCCGTGAGATGAACCTGTCCGTTGCTGTTGTTGCCGTCGATGCTGTCAGCTGCTGAAGAGGGAAAGGAGACGGTGGTGAGCGCCCACAAGAGAGAAAAGGGAAGAGTCTTAAATTTTACGAAAGAATACGTATAACTACGTAACGGGGGGGGGTAAAACAAACATACTTGAGTGTTCCTTTCGACTCGTATACCTGGGAATTCTGTTGTATGGGATAGGTGACCCTTCTTCTTATGAAAGAAATGGGCTGGCTTTCATCGTGCGGGGGAAGGCATCGTCTTCATTCCCATTTCTTTCTAAGTTCAGGAAGGGGTGCATTGTACAACGAGAGCTAAGACAGGGATAGAGTGAATCGGAGCTCAGCAATCACAGCGTCCTGTGCCCTCGGTAAGAAAACGCCTCCTGATTGTCGCTGTCCTGTTTGCTCTTGAGGAGACTATAAGGAAAAACCTCTCTTCGGAGATTAGTCCGAAGAGAGGTCAGGCAGAATGGCTCTGAAAGATCAGAACTTGTGAACGAGACCGCCCACGACGTCGATGCCTTCATATTCGTGCGTCAGCGTACCTCGGTCGGTACCCATGTCGAGCTCGGCCTTCACGTAGCCGGCGCCCGTGTAGAGGAACGTGCGCTTCGAAAGCGGGTATTCATAGCCGAGCGAAGCGGTGTAGGCCTTCACGTCGAGGTCGGGATAACCGTTGAAGCCCGTGCCGTCACCGTCGGAATAACCGACGCCGAACTTCAGCGTGCCGCCGACGACACCGAACTGCGTGCCGAGGTGAACGCCGTAGCCGTCAAGCTGCGTGCCGTTGAGACGAACCGCAACGGCGTCTTCAATGTCGCCGACGGCGGAAGATTCGTAGCTCTTCTGCATGATGCCGGCCACGTCGGACGCATTGTTGTAATACTGAACCGCAAGGAAGGTCTTCGCAAATCCGCAATCATAGGATCCGGCCAAGGAGACGGTGACGGCATCGTCGACGTCCGTAGGCTTTTCCGTAACTTCGACTCCGCCCAGCTTATAGGTCGCCCCCTTCGTCGACTTGTTGGTCCAGTCGACCAAAGCGCCAAAGTCGAAGGCCCCGATCTTGTATTCCGCACCCAAAGCGGCGTAGCGATTGGCGGCAGACTTGTTTTCGACGCCGTTTTCGCCCATGGCGTACTGAGCGTAAACCGTCAGGCCCGAAAGATCGGGCGAGACAAAGGTGAGTACGTTGTCCATGCGGGTCGTGTAGTTCGCAAAGACCATCGTGTGGCCCGCGATGTTGTCGGACCAACCGGAGCCGAACGGCGAAGCCATGGCGCCGAAGAAGCCGACGGTTCCCGTATCCGAGATGAGGGTCGACATGCGGCCGGCATAAAGCGTGCCGTAGCCCGTACGCAAACCGAGGGATGCTTCACGGTCGAAGATGGTACCGTCCGTCGACATGGATCCGTCGTCGGCCTTGAAACCGTTCTCCAGCTTGAAGAGCACCTGCATGCCGTTGCCGAGATCTTCTGAACCGCGGATGCCGAAGCGGCTGGCCGAGTTGTTGCCCGAATCCATGCGGAATTCGTCTTCATCGATTCGAACGTCCTTGGCGTCGTTGGCGTAGTCGTACGTTGCGTCCGTGTTAGTGTATGCAAGGCCGGTATCGATGACGCCGTAGACTTCGACGTCGGCCGCCTGAACGAAGCTGATCGAGGCGCCAGCGAGCGCTACAGCAACGAGAGTCTTTTTAAACATTGATTTCTCCAAAACTCGGCGGTGAAAGAAGGTGGCCGCCTTTCGGGGAAGTTTACGGAGTTGTATGTGATAGGGGGGGGGTAAACCCTTATGTTGCATTGAATGCGATATGCCCTCGTCAGTCCTGATGGCTTGTGGCAGAACGTTGATCGGAACGTCTCATCACGATGCGGACTCGTAGTCGCCTCGTTCGTCCAATTGTTGCAAGATCAACAATCGCGTATTGCGACAAGCGATAAATTCAGCCGCGGTACAGTTCTTGTAGTTAGGAATGACCCAATGTTCGTGCTAAAGAGTGGGTTACCAAACTGATCACGGTAAATACCCGGTGTCGAGCGCAAAGTTCGCCAACCGATTGTGCTCGTCCGTCGTGGGCGACGACCACCGCATCGCGGCGATGGCCGCCAGGGCCGCAGCCCGCGCGAAGGCGGGTTCGAGGAGCAGGTCGGGGAGTACGTCGAGCGGCAGCGTCACCTTCGAAAAGCCCTTGGCGAGCGCCTGGCTCACTTCGCGCTCCGCATCCTCGCGCAGCGCGAACGGGCTCTGGTAGATCACCTTCTTGTGCGTGGGGGAAAAGGGGCGGTCCGACTGCACGACGTCCCATTCGACCGAGAGCCACGTGTACTCGTTTTCAAACTCCTCTTTCGTCTTCCCGTTCAAAAGAACTTCGGTCGCCACCGTGACCGAGGCGACGGGAAAGGTCGGCAGTTGCCGAAGAAAGCCCGCCACAAAGAGCGTGTGCACACCGAAGATCAAACGCGGCTCTTCGGGGGTATGTGTGGGTTGAATCGATCCATCAGATACCCTCGGGGCGGTTAGGCAACGGAATGCGCATATTGGAGCAGATCAGCTGAATGAAGGCGAACATGCTCTCAAGGTTCCTGAAGCCGTAGGCTCGACGAATGAGAAGCTTGATCTTGTTGTTGATGGCTTCGAGACGAGCATTGCTCAGACCATTTTGGATGGTATTGAGGATGTTGGCCCTGTGCCTTTTGATCTTGCGCGCCAAGTCCTTGATGACCTCAATGCGCGAGTGCGACGCCTTCCAGTACCAGTGCTTCAGCATGGCTTCGGCGTCCTCTGGCGGCAGTTTCAGGATGCGCCGTAACTCCTCCTTGAGTTTGTAGGCTTTGAAGAGTTGCGGGTGTGATTCAGCAATGAGCTGAAGTCGTTCCTCTTGCAGTGGAGTCAAATTCTCGGGAGCCTTCCCAAGTGCATAAGCGGAGTGTTTGACGCCCTTTGCAAGAATTTCCTGTTCGTTGTACCGAGCCTTGAGGCGGCGAAGTTCTTGCTCATCTTCCGTTCCACGAATCTGCTTGAGTAGCTCGCGGTTGTCGGTGCGTATGGCTTGCCAGATCTGTTTACGCAGCGCGTCAATTGTCTGACCTGCCCACTGCACCACGTGAAAGGGATCGACGCAACGCTTGGCGTGCGGAACATACTGTTTGATGCAGTCATCGATCCAACGAGCGCCGTCGCCGCTAACGTATCGAATTGATGCGCGTTGCTCGTCGGTCAGGGATTGAAAGAACTTCTCGAAGACACTCTTGCCATGGTTCTCGTGCAGCCAGACGACCTCGTCGGTGTCGTGATTGATGACCACGGTCATGTACTTGTGGCCCTTGCGATAAGAGGTTTCGTCCACGCCGATGCGGACCAACCCGTCCAGGCGTCTCTTGTCGGCATCGGGGTCCAGGTGCTTTTGTGCGCGTGTCACGCATCGCCCCACGGTGTGCCAATCGATGCGCATGAGTTCTTTGATTTTCGAGCTGGACATGTTCCGGGCCAACCACGCAACTTGAAGATCGAATTCTTTGGTGAAGCGTGAGTCGGGAAAGGCCCAGGGAACGGCCTCGGTGACGATGCCGTGGACGGGGCAATGGATGCGGCGAGGGGAGTACCGCAGATAGACCAAGACTCCTCCGAGATCAAGTGCCCGCCATTGACGTGGCTCGGCGTGAGCGCAATCGTACCCCGGGCAGCGAGCACCGCAATGAGGACAACGTTGTTGCAGGCGCTTGAGCGGGCGCAGATCAAAGTGGACTCGGATCACTCCGTTGATTTCGTTGACGTCAAAGTCATGAATAACGGCTAGATTTTTGACATGAAGGAGTTCTGTCAGTAAACTGCCAAGCTCGGCCATCGCGTGTCTTGTTTGAGAGTTGTAGCAGACCTAAACAATACAGAATCGCGGTGGCCTTTTGTTTTTTGGGCGTACGCTGGGGGAGGCTTGCCTCCCCCCATGCCCCCTCCACGTTCACCGCCACGTGGCTCGGGAGGTGCCGCCTACGGCAACACCTCCCTTGCCGAGGCTGTAGCCATGCTCAGGACGCGTCAAGCGCCTTTCGCGGCATATCCTCGGTCGGCTTCGCCGACCGTCGGTATTCCACGTGCGCTTGACCCTGTCCTGGTAGCATGGCGGTGAACGAAAAGACAGTCTCGGAGAGTGATCCACATCAGTGAAGCATCTCGAGACCGTCAAAAGAATTGTCTAACCTAAGATTTGCGGGGATAGCGGGCTGTTTTTCACCCACATGTATCTCCGAAGCCTCAAAAAATAGTATTCAGTTGCTGAACGTTCGTATAGTGAACGTTCATCAGATGAATGCTAATACGGGCATGGATGGTGCCTGCAACCTGCGCTTCGAAAGTTGTCTTTGCCCGCGCCTTTATGACGAAATTTTTCCTCGGAAACGAGTGAGTGTGAGGAATGATGAAATTCTATGATCGAAAGAAGGAAATGGATCTTCTCAACCGGGAATTCGGGCTGGTTCGTCAAAAGCGTCTCGGGCGATTTGTCGTGGTGAGCGGAAGAAGACGGGTGGGAAAGACAAGTCTTCTCTTCAAAGTTGCCGAAGAAAACAAGGATTTCGTTTTTGTGTATTTGTTTGCTTTTGTCACGACGGAATCCAATCTGGCGGGCGAGTGGATGCGGCAGGTTGTTCAGGCGCTCGGACTGAATTTTCCTCCTACTTTTACGAAAATTATCGACGTGCTGCGGTTTTTGTTTGAATTGGGGAGGAATAGGCCGATCGCGATTTTCATCGACGAATGTCAGGATCTGACTCACGTAAACCCGGTATTTTGGGCGGAATTGCAAAGAGAGTGGGATCTCGCGAAAAATTCCACACAAACGCTTCTGGTTCAGAGCGGATCGGCGGCGTCGGCGATGCGTCTGATTTTCCAGGACTACAGCAAGCCTCTTTTCGGACGAACCGACGTCTTTCTTCAACTGCGCCCGTTTGCTCCCTCCGTCTTGCAGGAGATTTTGCGGGATGAAAAACCGGACTTCTCTTCGGAAGATCTGTTGCTCTTTTATGCCGTCACAGGCGGCGTGGCGCGTTACGCGGAACAGTTCGTCGTCACTGGGGCGCTCAGCGAGGAAGCGATGATCGAGGAGATATTCCGGGGTTCTTCGTATTTCCTTACGGAAGCGGAAGTTTTGCTCGCCAACGAGTTCAAGGTGGAGTCCCGATATTATTCGATCTTGGTGGAGGCGATCGCCCGAGGCGTCACGAAACGTGCGGAGCTGCAGAATTTGGTTCCGGAGATTCAGGTGAGCGGATTGTTGGACCGTCTGCAGAAACGCTACGGAATGATTCGAAAGGTCGAACCGCTTTTCAATATGGATTACCGCAAGGTTCGTTATTCATTGAACGATCCTTATTTGGCCTTTTGGTATGCCTTCGTTCATCGTGAAAGAACACTTCTCAATGCTCATCAATTTGAAGAATTGAAACGTCGCTTTCGTCAACAGTACGCAGATTTCTCCGGAAGAACGCTCGAAGGGTGGTTTCGGGAAAAGTTTTGGGAGAGCGGACTTTACCCGCAGGTCGGATCCTGGTGGAACCGCAAAGGCGAAAACGAGATCGATCTGATTGCCATTAACGACGAGCGACGCATCGCCTGGGTTTTTGAGATCAAACGAAATTCCCGGAAGGTGGATTTGCTTGTGTTGCAAAGCAAAGCAAACGCGATGCTCGCATCCTGTCGTTCTCTTGACGGCTATGAGATTCGCACGAAAGGTTTGAGCATGGACGACATGATCCGTCCCGTGGAGGAAATCGCGCCGTTCGACGCCTGACGCCGGTCTTGGCGGCCAAGGTACCCGGCAAGGCGCGCCCGCGGCTGCGGCGCCCCGGCGATCGGGAGCGCAAAGAGACGCGCCTCTCGGTCGGGTAGCTTGCGACGCCTCCTGCGGACGCAAGCTCCGATCGTCAAGTCTCCCGGGGGCTCCGGCATGTCGGCGGGCGAAGGTCTGCGTCCCGTCTGAAGCGGCCGCCCGCAGCCTTCGGTCACGAATGGACGCCTTTTTCCGTTGACGCGTCCGTGAAGTAGATTCGGTTTCGGTCGTAGAGGAGCTTTTCTTCCGGCAGTCCCACGAAGGCCGAGACCTGCGCTTCGTAGGAGGCGAAGAGGTCCTGCATGGCCTTCGAGTACCACTCGAAGAAAATTCGAACGCGGCGGCTTCGCCATCCGGCTCGATTCGTCACGTTGAAGCACTCGACGGGCGGACGAAACCATCCCGGGAGGATCGGCACGAGGGCGCCACGCCGCAAATCCTCCACGATCTGCACGAGCGGCATGTCGACGGCGACTCCCATGCCGTCGAGAAGCGCCTGGCGGATGGCGAGAATGTCGGTCGAGCGGACGCTCCTGTTGAAAACCACGGGCTCGGCGTCGTCCCCGCGGTAGAGCATCTTCGTTTCTTCGCGCACGGGTCCGTTGTAGACGTAGCCCGTGTGCGTGCGGAGGTTTTCCGGAGAGAAGGGCATGCCGAAGCGCTTCACGTACTCGGGACTCGCGACGGGAAGATAGACGTTTCGCCCGCGGCTCATGTAGACGAGCCCCGAGAGGGTGGGTTCGCCCGTGAGCGTCGCCACTTCGCAGAAGCCCTTCTGCACGTCCGCCTCTTTGAGGCCCCCGAGGATTTCGATCGTCATCTCGGGGTGAAGTTCCTTGAACCGGTGCAGAAGTCCGGTGAGGCGGCGGGATGCGAAGCCCGGGGCCGAGGAGAGGCGGATCTTTCCTTCGAGCGAGCGTCGGTCGTCCGAAATCTGGCTGATGAGCGCGTCGTGGGCGCGAAGGATCGTCTCCATGCGCTTGAGCGCCTGCGCGCCTTCCTTCGTAAGTTCCAGGGGACGGGCGTTGTGCCGCACGAGCGGAACGCCGAGCGCCTTTTCGAGCCCCGTGATCGCGCGCGAAATGTTCGCCGTGTTCACGTCCATTGCGGTCGCGGCCGCCGTGAGCGTGCCCGAGCGCGCGAAAGCGACGAAGTAGCGCCAGGCGGTGAGGTCGTCGAGTTTGGACATGAAAAATTCCTCTGCGGGAGCAAACGAAGCGGACGTTTCGCCGAAGCGGTGCGTCGGGTGCGGTTGGAAAAGAGAGGCTTCCGTTGAGCCAACTTGCCCCAAAGTAGCCGAAATCCCTGGAAAGGGGAAGAGGTTTAATTTGCGCGTCGCGCAAAGAGATTTTGCGTCATACGCACTTGCGGCGCAAGTCCCCTCCGATCGAAACTCTTCCCCATGACGAATTCGGACCGATCGGTTCGGAAGACACACCCCACCCAAAGCAAAGGAGAATCGCCGTGCAGCGCGATGAATTTTTCTGGCTTTCCGCCATCAACAAGGCGACGGTCGTCGTGAACCGCGCCGAGGGACTGATCGGGGACGACACGGCAAGGCTCGCCGCCCGCGGCATCCGCGCCGTGGAGGAAGCGGCCGCGGCCGACCCCGCCAAGCGCGTGAAGACCTACATCACCTATGAACCCCTTCTCATCGAGGCGACGAGTCCCGAAGTGACCCTCATTCACGCGGGCCGCTCGAGCCAGGACATGCTCTCGACCGTGCGCATGGCGATCGACCGCGACGAAGCGCTCGTCTTTGCGCACGCCTTCGACGCCGTGCTTGAAAAGCTGATCGCTCTTGCCGAAGCCCACCGCGACACGATCGTCCCGAACTACACGAACGGCGTCGCCGCGCAACCCAACAGCTACGGTCACTATCTCTTGGGCTTCATCCACGCCTTCCTTCGCGACCGCGAACGACTCGACGAGTGCCTCGTCCGCTACGACTGCTCCTCGATGGGCGCCACCGTCCTGAACGGCACGGGCTGGCCCTTGAACCGCGCGAAGATGGCCGAAGTCCTGGGCTTTGCCGCCCCCGTCACGAACGCCTTCGACGCGACCTGCGAATCCCCCGTCGACTTCCCGGTCGAACTCGCTCAGATCGTCGCGTCGTCGGCTCTCCATGTAGGCTCCTTCGTCTCCGACATCATGGTGCAGTACGCGCAGCCGCGTCCCTGGATTCTTTTGGCAGAAGGCGGCGAAAACACCTACGTGTCGTCCGCCATGCCGCAAAAGCGCAATCCCGGCCTTCTCAACAACTGCCGCGCCGACGCGTCGAACGTCGTGGGCGAACTCGCGTCCGTGATGCTTCGCGCCCACAACCTCGTGCCGGGCATGGTCGACGCCAAGAGCGTGGCGCTCAACACGCGCATGCTCTCGGCCGCGAAGGGCATGATGGAACGCTTCCTCAAGGTTCTGAACGGCATCCGCATCAATCCCGACCGCGCCTTGGAAGAACTCAATTCCGACTGGACGGCCTCGCAGGAAATCGCCGACCGCCTCATGAAGGACTACGGGCTTCCCTTCCGCATCGGCCACCACATGGCAAGCCGCATGGTGTCCTATGCCCGAAAGGAAAACATTCTTCCGCTCGACTTCCCCTACGACGTGATGCAAAAGCTCTACCGCGAAGAGGTGGAGGAAGAGTATCCGCAGGCCCCGCGCGAACTGCCCATGTCGGAAGCCGAATTCCGCGACGCCTTGGATCCCCGCAAGATCGTCGCCGCCCGCCGCACGTCGGGGAGCGCCGCTCCTGCGGAAGTCGACGCCATGGTCGCCGGCGCCCGCGAAGCGCTTGCGCGCTCGGTCGCGAAGCGCGATGCCATGGAAACCCACGTGAAGGCCGCGCTCGACAAGCTCGAAGCGGACTTCTCGCAGTACCTCTAAACGAATGACCGCGGCCGGGGAGGGGACTTTCAACCGCTTCCCGACCGCCTGAACCCTCTCAACCACCACACACAGCGGAGAATTTTATGACCGCGCTCCTACCTTGGATTGCCGTAATCGTGACGATCGTCGCGGGCTGGGCGCTTCTGAAGCGCTACTCGACCCACATGGTCCTTCTCTTTTCCGGCCTCGTCATCCTCATCTGCGTCGCGCTCGCGGGCGTCGACTTCCTCCCGAAGGGCGTGAAGACCTCGGGCTTCTGGCTCTTCGACATCTTCGCGACGCTTAAGAGCATCGCCACGAAGCAGAGCGCCGGAACGGGCTTTCTCATCATGACGGCGGGTGGCTTTGCGGCCTACATGGACCGCATCGGCGCCGCGAAGGCGCTCGTGGACGTCGCCGTGAAGCCCCTGTCGCTCCTCAAGGCCCCGTACCTGGTGCTCGCGGGCGGCTACGTCGTGGGCCAGCTCCTCGTCACCGTCATTCCGTCGGCGGCGGGTCTTGCGATGCTGCTCCTCGTCGCGCTCTTCCCGATTCTCACGGCGGTGGGCACGTCTCCCGCCGCGGCCGCGGCCGTGATCGGCACGTCGGCCGGCATGACCTTTGCGCCGACCGCCGGCACCGCTTCGCTGGCCGCGAAGGTGGCGGGTCTCGATCCGATCATCTACCTCGTCGAATACCAGCTCCCGCTCGCCGTTCCGACCTTGATCGTCTGTGCCGTCGCCCACTACTTCGTGCAGCGCTACTACGACAAGAAGGCGGACGACGTCTACGCCGAAGCCGCCGAAGTGAAGAAGTCCGAAGCCCCGGAAGTCCCGAAGTGGTACGCGCTCTTTCCGGTCCTCCCGATCTTCCTTCTCATCATCTTCTCGAAGCTCGTCGTCTCGTCCGTGAAGCTCGACACGATCGCCGCGCTCTTCATGGTGTGGGTCTTCGTCGTGATCATTGAAATCATCCGCAACCGCGGCAACGTCAAGAAGATCTTCAAGGACGCCCTCGCGCTCTTCCAGTCGATGGGCAAAATGTTCACGGGCATCGTCGCGCTCATCATCTGCGCCGAGTTCTTTGCGACCGGCCTGCGTGAATCGGGCCTCATCGACGCCCTCATCAACTCCGCCCAGGGCGTGGGCGCCGGCATGGGCTTCATGACGGTGATCCTCACGGCGATCGTCTCGATCGTGACCTTCCTCACGGGTTCGGGCGTGGGCGCCTACTCGTCGTTTGCCGCCCTTGCGCCGGACGTCGCTTCGGGTCTCGGCGGCTCGGTGGAAGCCCTCGTCACGCCGATGCAGTTCGCTTCGGGCATGCTTCGCGCCATGAGCCCGGTCGCGGGCGTCATCATCGCGGTCGCCGGCGCCGCCGGGGTCTCCCCGATGGCCATCGTGCGCCGCACCTGGATCCCGATGATCCTCGGTCTCGTCACGACGATCGTCGTCAATCAGATCCTCTTCGGCTGATGACTCGATCCAACTGAACTGAAAGGGCCGTCCTTCGGGGCGGCCTTTTTACTGAAACGGTCGAATAGACCTCGGATCATTCCGAGATCCCGGAAAACCCGTCGGCGGCTCGGGTTTACACTGAAGGAAGGTGCCCTTTCCGGGCGCACTTCTATAGAATGCCGCATATTTTTCGTGAACCGGAAAATCGGGCGCCGTCGGGCGGACTGAAATCCTTCCGGGCACTTGTCGTTTGGTTTTTCTCGTATGGACTGGCTTCGCGCACTCTTTACCGACACGAACGCCGTGGCGTACATCATTCTCGTCTACGCGCTCGTCGTCGCCCTGGGGACGCTTCTCGGACGCATCAAGGTGGCGGGCATTTCGCTCGGCGTCACCTTCGTCCTTTTCGTCGGACTCGCCGCGGGACACTTCGGCCTCACGGTGCCGGAGCCCGTGCTCTTCTTCATCCGCGACTTCGGCCTCACGCTCTTCATCTTCTTCGTGGGGCTGCAGGTGGGGCCCTCCTTCTTCTCGTCCTTCAAGAGCGGGGGACTCGTTCTGAACCTCCTCACCGTCATGATCGTCCTCCTCGGGATCGTCGTGACGGTCGCGCTCTGGTTCCTCCTGAAGGACTGGGTCTCGCTGCCGCAGATGCTGGGCGTCCATTACGGGGCGGTCACGAACACCCCGGGCCTCGGCGCCACGCAGGAGGCGCTCGATCTTCTTCACTATGAAGGCGAAAACATCGCGGTTGCCTACGCCTGCGCCTATCCTCTGGGCGTCGTAGGCGCGATCTTCTCCGCCGTGCTCCTCAGAAAGATTTTCTCGATCGACCTCGCCGAAGAAGACAAGCACTGGGAGACGGAAGAAAAGGAACACAACCGCGAACCGATCTTCTTCCATGTGGAAGTCACGAATCCCGCGGTGGCGGGCAAGACCCTCGGGGCGATCCGAGAATTTACGGGGCGCTCCTTCATCTGCAGCCGCATTCTCTCGAAGGGAGAACTCTCAAGCCCCACTGCCGAAACGGTCGTTCAGGAGGGCGACGTCCTTCGCATCGTGGCCGCTCCGGAAGACCGCCTGCCCGTCACGGCCTTCTTCGGGGGTGAAAAGCAGGGCGTCGATCTCGCGACGGAAAAGTCGCCGCTCGCCACCCGCACGATCCTGATCACGCGGGAAAAGTTCAACGGCATGACCCTGAAGGCCTTGGCGCTCAACCAGATGGACGGCGTCAACATCACGCGCGTCTTTCGCGCCGGCATGACGCTCTTTCCGTATTCGAACCTCCATCTGCAGGTGGGCGACCAGGTCTACTGCGTGGGACCGGAACCGGCGCTGCAGCGTCTCGAGACGTTGCTCGGCAACAAGATGAAGAAGCTCTATCACCCGAACATCTTCACGATTTTCGTGGGGCTTGCGTTCGGGATTGTCTTGGGGAGCATTCCGATTGCGGTGCCCGGTATGCCCGCGCCCTTGAAGCTCGGTCTTGCGGGCGGGCCGCTCATCGTCGCGATTCTTCTCGGACGCTTCGGGAACTTCGCCCGGCTCGTCACCTACACGACGCAGTCGGCGAGCCTCATGATGCGCGAAATCGGGATTTCGCTCTTTCTGGCGAGCGTCGGCCTCGCCGCGGGCGAGAGCTTCGTCGCCGCCATCACGCAGGGGAACGGGCTTCTCTACGTGCTCCTCGGGCTTTTCGTCACGCTCATTCCGCTCATCGTCGTGGGGATCGTCGCAAGAAAGGTCTACAGAATCAACTACCACAGCATCGTGGGCCTCATGGCGGGCGCAACGACCGATCCTCCCGCCTTGGCTTACGCGGCGACCTTGTCGGAGAAGAATTCCTCGTCGGTCGCGTACTCGACCGTCTATCCGCTTGCGATGTTCCTTCGCATTCTCACGGGGCAGCTTCTTTTGGTGCTCCTCTGGGGATTCATCTCCTAAGAAAAAACAAGCGGCAAAAGAGCAAGGCGTCGGACCCGAGAGGGCCGGCGCCTTTTCTTCAAGAAGTCGGGAAAACCGCGGACTGGCGCGGTGGAGGGCTTCAGGCTAGAGTGACGGATGGAACGCAAAATGGAAAAAGAGGTGCGAAGGGAAGGGGACGCGCGTCGGGTGCCGTTCCTTTTTGCTTCGGACCGCATGACAAAGGAGACGACATGCAGAAATCGATCTTTCGCGCGACGGCGCTCACGCTTCTCATGACGACCGCGGGCTTCGCCTTTGCGGCTTCGGGCGCTCTGCCCGTCGAAAAACTCTCGGCCGACGTCGTGGTCGTGGGGGCGGGCGGCACGGGCGTTGCGGCGGCCGCGTCCGCCGCGGAGCACGGCGCCCGCGTGATCGTCTTTGAAAAGATGCCCTTCATCGGCGGCAGTTCCGCGCTTGCGGGCGGCGCGATCGCCGCGGGCGGCACGAAGGCCCAGGCCCGCGCGGGCGAAACCGAAACGACGCCCGAAGGCTTCATGAAGATCTGGCTCAACGACCAAAAGCGTTCCTACCAAGGCGGAAGCAAGGCCTATCCCGACGAAGCGCTCGTCAAGTCCATGACCTTCGCCTTCACCGACACGATCAACTGGCTTGAAGAAGTCGTGGGCCACACCTTCGCGAAGCCCCGGCCCTTCGGTTACGGGGGCCCCAACTACGCGCACGCGCCCTCAGAATCGCCCGTTCCGGCTTCGGGCCGAGGCTCGTCTCCGGCGGGCGGACGCTTCGTCATTAAGAACGTCAAGCTCTATCTCGACAAGATGGGCGTCCCCGTCCGTACGGCGACCCCCGTCACCGACCTCATCCAGAACGACAAGGGCGAGGTCGTGGGCGTGAAGGCCTCGGACAAGAAGACCGTCTACGAAGTTTCCGCCAAGGCGGTCGTGCTCGCGACGGGCGGCTTTGCGCACAACAAGGAAATGATGGAACGTTTGGTTCCCGTTTACGCACCGTATACCGACAAGTCCGTCGCCACGGTGGGCGCGACGGGCGACGGCATCCGCATGGCCGTGAAGGCGGGCGGCGTCGAATACGAGGACGCCTGGGTGATCGGTCTCTACGTCTCGGGCGCGAAGCCCGAATATTCGAAGACCTTCACGTCGAAGGACAAGTACAAGGACCGCGTCTTTGTGAACGAAAAGGGCGAACGTTTCGTCAACGAAGACCTCCCGTACCTGACCGACCCGGTCGCGATGCAGAAGGCCGTCTGGGCGATCGTCGACAGTCAGGACCCGAAGAAGGTCGAAGTGCTGAACGGCGTGCAGGACCCCAAGATTTCCGTGAAGGCCAATTCCTGGAAGGAATTGGGCGACGCGTTGGGCGTCCCGGCCGAAGCCTTGGAAAAGACCATGACGGACTACAACCGCGCCTGCGAAACGGGCGACGACAAGACCTTCGGCAAGCCCAAGGCGTTCCTCAAGCCCTTCAACAAGGCGCCCTTCTACGCCGTGCGCGTCATTCCGCAGACGGGCGGCACCATGGGCGGCGTCAAGGTGGACGATCACTTCCGCGTGATCGACAAGGCGGGCAAACCCATCAAGGGTCTGTATGCGGGCGGCGAAGTCATCAACCGTCCGTACTACAACCGCGTCTACACCTCGGGCACGGGGCTCGGCATCGCCTACACCTCGGGGCGTCTTGCGGGTGAGTACGCCGCGAAGGAAGCGCTCGGGAAGTAACGCAGGGGAAGAGGGTGCGGATAAGCTTCCGCGCCCCGACCTGAAGACCGTTCCGGGAGGAGGCCGTTCGGATTCGGACGGCCTTTCTTCGTACGCGGACAAACCTTCCTGGAAGAAGGGGACTGCCAATTTTAACGACGTTAAGCTTAACGGCGTTAAGATTTGAAATTTCGCCTGCTCAAGAACGAAAGGAGAGAATCGTGGTTGCCCACGACAAGTCTATTCGGATGCACCGCATCGACGCCTGCACGCATCCTCTCTATGAAGAATTCCGAAAGCTCTACCGCCAAAGTTTCCCCGTCTTCGAGCAGCGCACGCCCCCGCAGCAGCGAGACGCCTTCGTGCACGACGCATATCGGCTTCTCGCCTATACGGAAAACGGGCTCTTTCTCGGGTTCATCGCCTGTTGGGAACTCGCGACCTGCCGCTACGTCGAGCATCTCGCCGTGAACGACTTGCTGCGCGGCCGAGGCTACGGAAGCCGCCTCCTCGGCGACTTCGTCCGGGCGCCGGGGAAACCCGTGCTTCTCGAAATCGATCCCGTGACGGACGACGTTTCCGCCGCCCGACTGCGGTTCTACCAAAAGTGCGGCTTCGTCGAAAATCCCTATGCCCATCGCCATCCGCCGTACCGCGCGGGTTTTGCGCCGCATCTGCTCGTCGTCCTGACGTCGGGGCGGGCCATTTCAGAAGAAGAGTACCAACGCTTTGACGACGACCTTCGAAACGTCGTGATGAATTTTCACGGCGTGTCGGCGTCCGACGATTTCCTCTGAGCGCGCCGCCGAACTTCGCCCCGATCCGTCGCTCCCGATGGGGAGAGAGTCGTCGTAGAATGGATCGTTTTTCTTCGCCAACCACGTCCGCACCATGTTCGAAAGCCTCGGCGTCGTCGACTACCCAACCTTCCTCGTCGCGTCGCTTCTCATCGTTCTCTGTCCCGGTCCCAACAGCCTCTACGTTCTGAGAACGAGCGTGAGCGACGGCGCACGCGTCGGGTTCGCGGGCGCCTGCGGGGTGTTTCTCGGCGACTCGATTCTGATCCTCGCCGTCTACCTCGGCGTCGCGGCCCTCATCCTCGCGAACCCCTCGGTCTTCTTCGTTCTGAAGTGTGCGGGCGCGGCGTATCTGACGTGGCTCGCCTTCCGGATTCTCACGGGCCTTTGGAAGGACCTGAAGAAAGCGCCTCCGGCAACGTCGGGCGAAGCGGTGACGCTCAGCGAGAAAAAGACGGAAAAACCCAAGATCGCTCCCAAGACCGCCTTTCGCACGGCGCTCGTTCTGAGCCTCTCGAATCCGAAGGCAATTCTCTTCATGCTTTCCTTCTTCCTTCCCTTCGTCGACACGACGAAGGGGCACCCGGGGCTCGCCTTTCTGACGCTCGCCGTGACGCTGCAGTTCTGGAGCGTCTGCTATCTGACGGCCCTCACGCAGGTCGGGAAGGCCCTCCTTTTCTTCTTCGGGCGCCGACCCGTCTGGGGACGGATCGGAAACGCCGCCGTCGCGCTTCTCTTTCTCTTTTTCGCCTGGAAGCTTGTCACGGGCTGAGTTCGGAGGATCCGCCCGGGCGCACCGGCTGCGCGTATGCCAAGTTATGCGCTCTTATGTATGACTATCCGCAGTTATGCGCCTTTATGCGTTGTTATGCGGTCCTATGCAGACCTATGCAGTCGTATGCGGTGTTATTCGGTCGTATTCGGTCGCATGTGCGGATCGCGGGAGGCGGGTTCTTTCTTCAGGTTTTCCCTCCGTTTTCCTTTTCGCACAAGGAAAACCGCCCCGCGAAAGCTCGGGGGAGTGCGCTTTCGCGGGGCGATCGGAATGAGGTTTACTTGACGGCCGGCTGCCAGCGCATGAAGCGGCGCTCAAGCTCGGTCACGGCGCGGTCGATGACGAGTGCAAAGGCCGTCAGGACCAGAATCCCCGCCATCACGGTGTTCATGTCGAAGGTCGTCTCCGCCTGCAGAATCAGGTAGCCCACGCCCTCGGCGCTTCCGAGGTATTCGCCGATCACGGCCGCGACGAAGGCCATCCCGACCGAGGTGTGAAGACTCGAGAAGACCCAGCTCATCGCAGACGGAATGTAGACGGTGCGCATCAGCTGCCGGTTCGTGGCGCCCAGCATCCGCGCACTCGCCAAGACCGTGGGATTCACTTCGCGCACGCCCTGATAGACGTTGAAGAAAACGATGAAGAAGACGAGCGTCACGCCCAAGGCGATCTTCGAAGCGGGCCCGAGTCCGAACCACACGGCGAAGATCGGCGCCAGAATCACGCGGGGCATGGAGTTCAAGCCCTTGATGAAGGGATCGAGCACGGCCGCGGCCGTGGGGGCGCGGGCAAGCCACAGACCCACGAAGAGCCCCGAAACCGTCCCGATCACGAAGGCCATCAGGGTTTCATAGAGCGTCACAAAGAGATGACGGTAGATTTCGCCTCCCGCAAACCACTCCCAGATGCGAAGAAAGATCTGATCGGGTTCGCCGAAGAAGAAGGCCGCCTGACTGTCGTTTTCAAAGAAGAAGGGCGGCACGAGGCCGGGCTTCGTCATGAGCCACCAGAAGACGAAGACCGCGACGAGCAGACCCCACTGGCCGGCCCGCACCCGCCAGCGGGCGCTGCGGCGTTCGCGTTCCGCGCTCGACCTCTTCGTTTCCTGTGGGCCGAAGCCCTGCACAGCAGCCTGACATTGCGTCATGATGTTTTCCTCCTTCAGATCGAATCGCGGTGTTGCCGGTAGCTCTTCATCACTTCGTCGCGAAGCACGTTCCAGATCGCTTCGTGGCAGGCGAGGAAGTCGTGCGTCGTGCGGATTTCGACGACGTTGCGCGGACGCGGCAGTTCAATCGGGAAGTTTCCGATCGGATGCGACGCGGGCCCGGCCGAGAGCACCACGACGCGGTCCGACATCGAAACGGCTTCGTCGAGGTCGTGCGTGATGAAGAGGACCGCCTTTTTGGCGCTCTGCCAGATCTCGAGCAATTCGTTTTCCATCAGCTGCCGCGTCTGGATGTCGAGCGCTGAAAAGGATTCGTCCATGAGCAGAATGTCGGGGTCGGTCACAAGAGTCTGCGCGAGCGCCACGCGCTTTCGCATCCCGCCCGAGAGTTCGTGCGGATAGCGGTCCGCGAAGCGGTCGAGCCCGACGCGCGCGAGCCACGACATGCCCGCTTCGCGCCGTTCGGCTTCGGGAACGCCCCGGTAGCGTAGCCCCATCACGACGTTTTCATAGGCCGTGGCCCAGGGCATGAGGCTTTCCGCCTGGAACATGTAGCCCGCGCGCCGGTTGATCCCGTTAAGCCGTTCGCCGAAGACCCGAACTTCGCCCTCGGAGGGCTTCAAAAGCCCCGCCGCGGCGTTCAGAATCGTGGACTTGCCGCAGCCCGTCGGGCCCACGACGCTCACGAATTCGCCCGCGCCTACCGAAAACGACACGTTCTCGGTCGCGGTGTAGTCGGGTTGCCCGGGTTTGCCGGCAAAGCGGCAGGTAACCCCCCGAAAGTCGAGTGCGGGGACGGCGCCCGCGGATTTGAACGTTTCCTGCATCCTCTTCTCCGATCACTTCGTCGCCTTGTCGACGAATTCGTTCGTAAAGACCGTCTTGTAGTCGAAGGCGAAATTCTTCAGTTTCGGGTCGACCGTCGCGAGGGCCGCCGCGGAAATTTCGGCGCAGCCTTCGGGGAAGCGCCCGTCGGTCGAGAGGGCCGGACGGTTTTTGACAAAGCCTTCGACGTAGACCTTGGGGTTCCCGAGGAAGGCCGCGCGCGGCACGACCTTCACGAGTTCTTCGGGCGTGACGGTCGCAAGCCACTTGTCGGCGCGCACGATCGCGTTCGTGAGACGCTGGACGGTTTCGGGGTTCTTTTCGATGAAACTCGTCGGCGCATAGAGACACCCCGCCACCATGGGGCCGCCGAAGAGCGCGTCCGATTCCGCGACGTTGCGCGTGTCGGTGACGATTTGGATAGCGTCGTCCTGCATGAGCTGCGTGATCACGGGGTCGAGCCCCACGAAGGCGTCGACCTGGCCCGCGCGCACAGCGGCGATGGCGCCCGCGCCCGAGCCGATCCCGATCACGGCGACGTCGTTGGCGGCAAGGCCCGCGCGTTTCAGAACGTAGTTCGCGATCACGTGCGAAGAAGACCCCGGAGCCGTGACGCCGATGCGGCGGCCCTTGAGTTCCTTCACGTCCTGGAAATTCGGCATGGTCTTGCGGTTCACGGCGAAGACGCACTGCGGGGCGCGGCCCTGGAGCACGAAGGCGCGCATCGCCTGACGCTTCGCCTGCATCGAGAGCGTGTGCTCAAAAGCGCCCGAAACCACGTCGGCGGAGCCGCCCACGACGGCCTGCAGAGATTTCGAGCCGCCCTGGAAGTCGACGACCTTGACGTCGAGGCCCTCTTCCTTGTAGAAGCCCTTCCATTCGGCGATGGCGGCGGGGAGATAGTAGTAGAGGTTCTTCCCGCCCACGGCGATCGTGACTTCGGTCTTTTCGGGTTCGGCCGCGAAGACCGAGGGGGCGGCCATGCCCGCGGCAAAGAGGGCCGCGCCGCAGCAGAAGGTGCGGCGGGAGAAGGGAGCAGAGAAAATCGATTGGTAAGCGCGGTTCGTCATGACGGTCATCCTTGTCGTGCGTTTGGGTCTCACGTCGTCGCGAGAAGTTCGAACGAAGGGCCGTCAAGGCTTGAGTACGCTCGTATGGGCTGAAGGGAGAAATTCCCGTACGCCGTCCTGCTCGCGATTCTTGGCGGGAGAACGGCGTCGAGTGAAGAAAATGATCAGCGGCCGTCCCCCGTCCTAAGGCGGAGAAGGCTCGTAAGTCGGAATTCCGAGGCGGGCACGAAGCGCACGGGATCCTTGCGGATCGAGCGGCGTATGGTGAATCGTGCGGTCATGGGGAACTCCGTCGTGAGAAGGTAATCCGGAAAGGGATCCGGTCCTGCGCCTCTTTGTGAGTGCGTAGAAAAGACTTTATTGCAAAAGTTGCGTGTCCGCAATAGGTTCGATTGCTTAGTGCGTTTGGCGAGGGAGAAGGAGTTTGCGGAGGAGGGGGTGGTTGTTCGGGTCGAGCGAGGTGTGCAGTACGGTCCTCCCTGCAATGAAGGGACGTTTCGCGGCGGGAGCACAATGAGGGACCTCCTTACGCGGAGTTCGTGCGAAAAACGGGGAAAACTTAATTGGATTTCGTGCTTTTTTGTGAGGAATAAAATCCGTTTTATACTGTGACGGAGGATAAAACGGATGAAAAGAGGCGATCGGTATGATCGAGCGCAAGGAAAGGGTGATGCCCGCCGGGCGAAAGGAAAGGAAGGACGGCAAGACGGCACCCGCCGGGACGCGTCCTGCGTCGCTCGACTTCGACGGGTTTCTCCGTGCGACGGGACACGCCCCCTTGGCGGATCTTATCCGCGAGGCCTTCGCTCGGGAGGAGCCTCTTCCTCCGGCGCTTCACCGCAAATCGTTGCAGCTCTTTCGCGAATACCTTCTCGTGGGCGGCATGCCGAGCGTCGTCGACGTCTACGTCCGAACACAGTCCCTTGAGGAGGCGGAAAAGGAAAAACGTCGGCTCCTCAATGTTCTTTGCAGGGATCTGAAGCGCCTTCCCCGGAGCCTTCGCGCGAAGACCGGGAAGATTCTTCAGTCAATTCCCGCGCAACTCGCCAAGTCCGAAAAACGCTTCACGCTCTCGGCCCTCGGAAACTCCGCCCGTTGGCGAAACTGCGCCGACGCCTTTGCCCGTCTCGAGGACTTGGGGCTTATTCTCCCGGCCTTGGCCGCGGTCCCGGAGGAGAGCTTTGGCGCCGACCGGGATTCGTCGGCGCGGAAGTGCTGCTTCGTCGACACGGGGCTCCTTGCGACGCTCGCGGTTCGCACGGGATTGATCTCGAAGGCGGAGCTCGTCCGAGGCGTGCTCTTCGGGAAGCTCTCGCTTCTGAACGGCATGCTCCTCGAAAACGCCGTGGCGCAGACTCTGGCCGCGAAGGGCGAGCGGCTCCTCACTTTTTCGCAGAGCGGAAAGAAGGCGGGAGAGGAACGAATCGAAATTGACTTTCTCCTTCTTCGGCCCGATGCGGGGGCGGGCGGAGCTCTTCGGGTGAACCCAGTCGAGGTGAAGCGGTCCGTTCGTTTTCGCACCCTGTCGCTCTTGCGTTTCGCCGAGAAGTTCGGAGAAATCGTCGGGACGGAATACGTCGTCTATCCCGGTCCTCTGCGCAGGGAGGGACGGCGTCTCCTTGTGCCGCTCTATGCGGCGCACTGTCTCTGACGGTTCCCGAGCGGGAAGAAAAATGGGGGAGGTGAGGGAAGTTCGGAAAGAAACCGGCAAGGGCTCGGCGGATCAAAAAGGAACTTCTCCGACAATGGAAGTCCGCTAGAATTCTTGGGTCTTGCAATCAAAAGTCAAAAGGGTGCGGGCCGTCGGGCCCGCCCGTCATCCGTCGGGAGGAAAGAATCATGGCAAAACGCACGAAAGAACAACGTCGCAAGTAGCGAAAGGCCAAGGAGCAGCGGAAAAAGGAAAACCGCCGCAACGAGAAACTCCAGACGGACCTCATGTCAGAAGGTCTTTTTCAGGCCTTTGTCGCGTACTGGTTCGACGAGGGGACCGATGAGGATCGTGCGCGTTTGTGCGAACTCGTTTCGTTTCGAAGCGGGCTTTCCATGGAACGGACGCACGAGTCGTTCACGGCGCTTTTCCTTGGCTTCCTGGATCTGAGTACGGTCGATGAGGAGCTTCTCTCTCGAGTGCGCAGGAAGCTTGCGGCCCGTTCTCCGGAGACGCTCGAATCTCCCGACGAAGATTCGCTCGACCTCTGGACCGATCTGATCTTGCAGTTCGGGCTGTCTTCTCGGATTTTTCCGGCGTCGAAGATCTTTGAGGAAGGCCTTTCCAATCTGCAGGAGGTCGATCCGGACGAATACAAGGCCCTGAAGGCCGCCCTTCCGCGGTTCCTTTCGGTGAACTTCGCGGAACTCGAATTCGACGACGTGGAGAAGGCCGCCCGCGTTTTCGACTTTAATCTCGGGGCCCGGTTCGATCTGCAACTGCCGCAGATCCTCAATTGCAACACTTCCAAGCCCGACGAAAAGGAGCGCATCCGCCGAACGGAAATCATCGGCAAATTCGTCGAGGAAACGGTGTGCCGATACCTTGAGGCGCCGGTCGCTTCGAGCGCCGTGCTTGACGAAGACGTTCGCGCCTATGCGTACGGTCGAATCGTCTGCAAAATGCTTCTCGCGCAGGCGCAGACTTCCGATTCTCGGGAGGAACGGGAGAAGGTCTACCAAGGCTGGCCCGCCCATCTGCTCGCCGATCCCCGCAGCGAGGAGACGATCGCGAGCATCCGCAAAACGATCGAGCCCGAAGTCCGAGCCTTGGGCGCGCTCTCGCCAACCGACTTCTACAGGGCGTGCGCCACGGCGGCCGAGCGGTACTTCTGCTCGGAACTCGGTACGGCGCGGCGTGCCGATTTGGCGAGCGCCGTCTTTGTGGACGGCGTGATGGACCTTGTGGATCCGACGTTGATGAAGACGTTCGAGGATGAGGAAGAGGAATTCTTCAAACGGGCGATGGAAGAATCGGACGATCAGGACGCCTGAACGCGGAGGTCTTTCGCCGACTCCGATGGCAGAAGGAATTCCATGTGAACCTATGCGGCGCAGGGGATTCCTGTTTCATGGGCGCTCGAAATAAACGTCGCTCAAAATCCGTATTCCGCTTGCAGCTTCAGGCTCGCGCCCTCGCGCCGGCCGCAGTAGCCGCGAAGCCTTACGTCAAAGAGCCAGGGCGAGTCCGCCTTCGCGTGGCGAAGCCCCGCTTCGCCGATCCCCGTCGCACCCCGGATCGATTCGCCGCCGCGGATTTCGACGCCGTTCGCTTTGCTGCGGATCGTGTCGGTGAAGTCGTACTCGAAGGCCGCCCCAAGGTAGCCCTGCCAGTCGCCTGCGGGCGCATAGAGTCGAGCCTCCGTGCGCACGCGGTGGTTGTCGACGCTCTCGAAGCGAAGCGTCGTCGTGCCGTCCGAATCCTTTACGCTCGTGCTGTCGCTCGGAAGGTGGGTGAAGAAGTACTTCGCGAAGACTTCGAGCTTGGTTTCGGCCGTCAAGGGAAAAATCCGCCCGAGGCCCGCGTGCGCCGCGGCATAGAGCGAACGCGTCTTGTAGCCGTGCGACAGACCGTCCGCGCCCGTAAGCCCGTGCTCGACGTCGTTCTCATAGCGCCCGACGCGAAGCGATCCTTCGGTGTAGAAGCCGTTTTCCCAAAGATGCCGCGCGGACGTGCCGACCCCGTAGTAGGTCATCGTGCCGTCCACACGGCGCTTGAGGCCTTCGAGCCGCATCGTGTCGTCGAACTCCCCGCGCCCGGTTTCCGCAAAGAAGTTGACGCGGGCGATGCCCGACCCTGTGTCGACGCTCGTTCCCGCTCCGGCGAGGAAGTTCATGCCGCGCACCGTGAGTTTTCCGGCGGATTCGTATTTCACGTCCGCACCGTTCATCACGGCGAAGGTCTTGGGGCCGAGACCGTAGTCCTTCGGGGGTTCCGTAAGGGTGTCGCCCACGATTTCCGCTGCCTGCCCGAGGAAGGTCACCGCGGCGTTGCGCTGGTTCGAAACGAGCGCCAACTGCCGGTTGGGGACGGGCGCGTCCTCGAGTTCGAGAACGATCGATTTGCCGTCTTCGGCGTTTACGATCCGGCCTTCGACTTCGGTCGTGATGCCGGTCGTGAGCGCGATCGCCCGTCCTTCCCCGTCGTAGAGGGGATTGAGGGTGAGACCGGTATGCTCGCCCGCAGCAAGAAGCGTCATCGATTCGCCCAAGTGCGCGTCGGCGCCGCCTTCGAAGACGAAGCCTCCGTCGACGAACGCGAAGGTCGTGCCGCTCAGATCCAGCGTTTCCTCCGTGACGATTTCTCCCCAGTCGTCGTACGCCCGCATGTCGACTCGGAGCACGGCGCCTTCCGCTTCCCAGGGTATGTTCGAGAGTTCGATCGTGTTGAACCCCTTTACCGACGACACGACGCCCCGCCATCCGGAGAGCCGCAGGGCGTTCTCTCGAACGTCGTCTTGTCCCGTCCCGCCGAAGCGCCCGGCGCCCACGAGCCGGGCCTGAGCGAGTCGCTCGTCCCAAGCGCCGTCTCCGGCGAGTTCGACGACGTTGTTCGTCAGTACGCCTCCTTCGGAAGCGGAGATTTGGCCTGCGATGAAAAAAGCGGCTTGACGGTCCGTGAGGTCGAGCGTCACGTCTTCAAGGCGGATGTAGTTTCCGGCGATCTTTCCGTCGAGACCTCCATAGCCTTGGTGGAGGCCGCCGTAGACGAAGATGTTGCCGCCCGAGGAACTCCTGAGCGTCGAGTTCCTGATGTTGACTCGGTTGCCGACGACGTCGCCGCTCGGATTCATGGCGGCGCCGAGCGACGACGAGTCGATCGAGGAATTGGTGATGAAAAGAAGATTGTCGGCAAGCGTCGACGGCGCGGCCGAACCCGCCGAGGCGGCGAAGAGGTCGACCTGCACGTAGAGGTTTGAGGCTTTTTCGATGACGATCGCGTTCTCTGAAGCGTTGCCGCTCTCTGTGTTGGCGGCGTAGACCATGTTGAAGCGGCCGTTCGCGAGACCCCGGATCATGAGACGATTGCGTGCGAGCGTTCCCGTTTCCGAGTACGCAACCTCGACGTCGGCGTCCGTACGGAAGGTGCCGCCCGTGATGGAAACGACGTTGTCCGTGAGCGCAAAGGCGTCTCCCCGGGCGTCTTCGGCTTCCGCCGTATTGTTCGCAGCGGTGAATTTCGACTGCGCTCCGAAGTTGCCGCCCGAGACGTCGATGCGGTTGTCGCTCATGTCGCCCGTTCCTTCGGCCGCCGTGAATTCGAAGAGGCGGTTCGTTCCGGCCGCGGGCGGCAAAAAGTTGCCGCCCTCGATCGAGACGGCGTTGCCGACGGCTTCCCGCGATGCGCCGTGGGCGGCGTGAAATGCCTGCACGGGGTCTTTGGCCCGGTAGTCGCCTTCCGTAAAAATCAGTCGATTCCCGTTTTGCACGGCGGCGTCCGAAGCCCCGTAAAAGTCGAGTTGCGAGAGTTCCTCCCCTGCGCCGAGCGCAAACGTGAAGAGGTTGCCGTTGTGGGAGCCGTCCACGCTGCCGCTGTAAACGTGGCGGACGGCGTCGACGGTCCATTTCTTCAGGTCGGCGCTGTGCGTAAAGCGGTCGTCGGCGCATTGCGCGCCGGCGGTTAGGAGCGCGCAGGAAAGAAAAAGGAGTTTTCGCACGGAAGAGTGGCGAAAAGAGAGGTTTTCCGAAGGAATCGGACCGCGGGAAAAAGATGACATGCAGGGTTCCAAAAGGACGGAGAGAAGATTTTTCTTTCCGAGAAGAGACTCTTCCATCCTAGCGGGTTTTCCTGAATAAGTATCCCGAAACGGCGTTTTATTTGTCCTTTGGAGGGGTGGAGTGCAACCTTTTGTTTCCCCTTCTCTCTAGGGGAGTGAATAATGAACGATGCGGGTTTGTAGGATTTTTTTGGAGTTGACTGTTGAATTTCTCGACGGACGTCGAGGAATCAGGAATTTCCCTTAGGTCGTCTTCCCGGGGCCGTTTAAAAGGACGGAGGGTGAAAAAAAAAGGGCGCAGTGCGGGCGAGTCCGATGGCTCGGCGCGGGTCCGTTTAAGCCGTAACGCTTTAAGTTAGGTAAACCTAATTTCAGGCTGCCTAGCCATATTTATTACTTTCACACGGGAAACGGGGTTGACTCTCACCCCGTTTTCCTTTAAAATAGTATACCTAATAGGGCGTATCTGCTTGAGCATAAAAATGACTGAGAAACCAGACTTCGTCACGGCCTATCCACGGCCCAAAAACACGGAAATCAAAAAGATCGGAAACTACTGGTACGTGTACGAACGTTTCAGCAAGTACGATCCGGTAATCAAACGAAGCCGCAAGATTTCCGGCAAATGTCTCGGCAAGCTGACGCCAGAGGGATTGGTGCCGACCAAGCGACGCCTCGTAAATGTGTCGTCGCAAAAGGTCACGAAAGTGTCCGATGTCGTAGAAACCGGTGCGGTTTTATTCTTCTGGAATCGCACGGTCACGATGCGTGAGCGCTTGAAAGAGCACTTCCCTGATCTTTGGAAAATGATCTATGTCGCAGCCATCTTGCGTGCCATTAAAGAACCTCGTTTTCGTCGACTGCAGATGCACTACGAAACGAGTTTCCTCGCTCACTTGCTCCCCGACCTTTCTTTTGATCCGGCCGGTAATGCTGCTTTCCTGCAGGCTTTGGGACGACGCCGGGGTGCGATTTGCCGTTTCATGCAGGAGGATGTGAACAAGAACGATGCTTTCATTCTATTCGACGGACATCGTCTGATCACCTCTCCCAAAACCATGGAGCTTGCCGAACTCGGATATGACTCGAAAAGGCGCTTCAAGCCGCAAGTCAACTTGCTCTACGTCTACAGCCTCGCCAACGATTCCAGTGCTCCGGTGTACTACAAGCAATTTCTCGGCAGTACGCCCGACGTCAGTGCGTTCGCCGACGTCCTCAGCGAATGCGGCATTTCAAGCAACAAGTACACCGTGATTGCCGACAAGGGATTCGCTGCAGAGGGCGAGTTTGAAGAGCTGGCCGCGAAGAAACTTTCTTATGTCATTCCCATCAAGCGCGGCAGTAAGCTCGTATCGTCGTATCTGCCGCTGACACCGCAAAGTTATTCCGATCTTTTTACTTACAACGGCCGAGCAATTCAGTCATTCAAAATCGAAGCCGATGGCTTTAACGTCTTTGTCTATTTTGATGCTCAACTGTACGCCAATGAACTCGCCGATGCGGCTGAGCGGGCTGACCGTAAAAACGAAACGAAAGATGGGAAAGTCCAACAGGAAATGAAGCGCCGTCAGAATGGCAAAGGGAAAATGTCTGACGAACAGCTCCAACGGTTACAGCCGCAAGACCTGAGACAAGTTCTTAAGTCGACCCCCGAGATAGGGACGGTATCAATCCGGACGAACCGTTTGGATCTGAACAGCCATCAGATCTATCGGACCTACAAGCAGCGTCAAGAGATTGAGCAGTTTTTCAAGACGTATGGCGCGAGTACGGATTTCGATGCTTCCTATATGCGGGATCGCACGAGTCATGAGGCGTGGCTGTTTTTGAACCACTTGTCTGCCACGATTGCCATGGAATGCATGGCGGATATTGCACGGATTGGCGAAGACAAGAATGTCTCGTTCGAGGACCTGCGTCAAACACTGGGAAAGATCTTGGCTAGCCAGGTAGACGGGAAATGGTCTCTTGCCCCCATCAAGAAGTCGGTGCAGAAACTGACTGCTAAACTGGAGTTTCCGATTGAGACATTTGACTTGGATGCCATGACACGCGGAAGTGGTACGCCAGCGTAGCTAGCGTACCTAATTCCAAGCGTTACGGTTTAACCCCGATGGCGGACTCCCGCGGCGGACACTAACATGCAGGCTCGGCTTTAGGAAGGCGCAGACCGCCGGGCCGAAGTTCCCCGATACAACCTGACCGGAGATTTTCAAATGTTCGGAGTCATTTGTACGCTCTTGGCCGTCGTGCTGCTGGCGTACTTCGTCATCAAAAACTACTATCCGCCCGTCATCCTTCTGGTGCTTGGGCTCGTCCTGCTTCTGATCGGCGCCTATATGGGCAACGCGCCCGTGTCGGCCAAGACCGCCACGAACTTCCTCGGCTTCGACCTCGCGCAGGCCGTCACCGACCTGACGAAGAGCCGCATCGGCGGACTCGGTCTCAACATCATGGCGATCGGCGGCTTCAGTTACTACATGAACAAGATCGGCGCCTCGAAGGCGCTCGTGAAGCTCTGCGTGCGTCCGCTCTCGGCGATTCACTCGCCCTACGTGCTTCTCGGCCTCACCTACGTCGTGGGCCAGTGTATGGCCTTGTTCATCAACTCCGCCGTGGGTCTCGGCCTTCTTCTCATGGCGTCCGTCTATCCGCTTCTCGTGCAGCTCGGCGTTCGCCGCGCCGCGGCCGCCGCGGTGATCGGTTCGACCTGCTGTCTTGACCTGGGTCCGAGCTCCTCGAACGCCATGCGCGCCGCCGACCTCGTCGGCACCGACGTCGTCACCTACTTCGTGACGGGCCAGATTCCGGTAGCGATCTGCATCATCATCGCGGTTGCCGTCGGCCACGCCCTCGTGCAGCGCTGGTTCGACCGCCGCGAAGCCGCCAAGGGCATTTCCGACGATGCGGGCGCCGTCTCCGGCAAGACCGAAGACGCCTTCGCCGGTGCGGGTCCCGCCTTCTACGCGATCCTTCCGATCCTGCCGCTCTTCCTCCTCATCATCTTCTCGCCGATGGTCTACAACGGGATCAAGCTCAATCTCGTCACCGCGATCATCGTCTCGATCCTCGTCGCCTTCGTCGTGGACCTCGTGAGCCGCCGCGCTCTGAAGGACGTCTGCAAGGACTTCGGGGCCTTCTTCGAAGGGATGGGGAAGGTCTTCACCTCGACCGTTTCGCTCATCATCTGCGCCGAACTCTTCGCTCTCGGTCTCACGAAGATCGGCGGCATCTCGACCATGATCCAGATGGCGGCCGCGCAGCAGGACGTGGGTCTCTACCTCATGCTCTTCGTCATGATGGCCATCATGACGATCGCGACGATCGTGACGGGGTCGGGCAACTCCGCCTTCTTCGCCTTCTCGCCGCTTCTTCCGGAAGCGGCCGCGAGCGTGGGCTACAACACGATGGCGCTCGTCATCCCCGTGCAGTTGGCGGCGAGTCTCGCCCGTCCGATGAGCCCGATCTCGGGCGTCATCATCGCCGTCTCGGGCATCGCGGGCCTCACCCCGATCGAACTCATCCGCCGTACGATTCCGGTCATGATTTTCGGCATGATCGTGAACGTCGTCGCGGCGCAGATTTTCCTGTGATTCTCACGTAAGGAGATTCAAAAATGGCATATCTCATCAAGGGTGCGCACGTCTTTGCGCCGGAAGACCTCGGCGTCGTCGACGTCCTCACCGTGAACGACAAGGTCGTGGCGGTCGGCAAGGACCTCTCCGCCCAGCTCCCCGACCTCGAAACGATCGACGCCAAGGGCCTCGTCATGACGCCGGGCTTCATCGATCAGCACATCCACGTGACCGGTGGCGGCGGTGAAGGCGGCCCCAAGACTCGCACGCCCGAACTCGTTCTCTCCGAACTCGTCGCCTGCGGCACCACGAGCGTCGTAGGCGTCTCGGGCACCGACGGCACGAGCCGCTCGATCCCGAATCTTCTCGGCAAGGTCCGCGCTCTGCAGGCCGAAGGCGTGTCCGCCTGGATGTACACGAGCAACTACGCCTATCCCCCGACCACGCTCACGAGCTGCGTGCGCGACGACCTCTACTTCGTCCCCGAAGTCCTGGGCGTGAAGATCGCCATGGGCGACCACCGCTCGAGCTTCCCGACCGAAGACGAAGTCATGCGTCTTTTGACGCAGATCCGCGTGGGCGCGATGGTCGCGGGCAAGCTCGGCGTTCTGCACATTCACCTCGGCAACATCGTCGGCCCCTTCGACATGTTCCTTGACTGCGTCAAGCGCGGCATGCCCATTCAGCACATCCGTCCGACGCACTGCGCGCGCCACCCCGACGTCTTTAAGGGGGCGATTGAGTTTGGTCTCGCGGGCGGCTACGTCGACATCACGACGGGCGGCTCCTGCGCCGTGGGCACTCCGGCCGCGGGCGTCAAGGCCGTGCTCGACGCGGGCGTGCCGCTTGACCACGTGACGATGAGCTCCGACGGTCACGGCTCCGTTCCGCGCTTCAACGAAAAGGGCGAAATGGTGGGCCTCGGCGTGGGCGGCGTCGCCTGCAACCTCAAGGAGGTGAAGCGCCTCGTTCAGGAAATGGACGTTCCGATGACGACGGCTCTCTCGGTCATCACGGCGAACGTCGCCAAGGCCCTGCAGCTCCCGGGCAAGGGCTTTGTGAAGGCGGGCGGCTCGGCCGACCTCAACCTCTTCGACGAAAACTTCAACCTCGTGCATGTCTTCGCCAACGGACGTCAGATGATGCGCAATGGCGAAATCATCGTGAAGGGCACCTTCGAGGAATAACCTCGTCCGGGCTCTTTGCCTGACAGAGAATCCGCGCTGTCGTTTCGTTCGGCGGCGCGGATTTTTTGTAACCGGAAGAGAAGAAGCGGCGCCCGAGGCAGGGGAGAAGCGCGGAGCGCAAGGGGGCCGTTCAAGGGCGAAGGGGAGGGGTAGCACCGCTGGGGCTTGCCGTTAACGGAGAACGGGCGGCGGCGACCGTTGGGGTGGCGGCGATGCCTCTCTCAACAAGCAAAGAGCCCAAGTCGCTGTGACGACAAGGGCTCCGTGCTTTTGACGGCCATTAAGTTGGGCGGCTATAACCTAGCTGATTCGAACCCAAGAGGGAGCGATCTCTTGGCGAGTCACCCCTCACCGCCATTATGGTCCGGAAAAGAAAAGTTTTGCAACCATACATCTGCAATTTTTCGTTGGGGCAGAGGTTGCGGTGAATATCGATTGACGAGGATGTTAAGATGTCCGCAGCTCTGTCAATCCGGAACGGCGGCGCGGGGCGCGGCATACGATCCGCCGCGCCCTACGCAAATCGTCAGAACCGATAGGTTACGGAAGCGGACCCGGCGACGCCTTCGCGGTCACCCGCGTAACCCTTGAGTCCGAGATCCACGGCCCAGGGACTTGAGGCGTCGGGCTTCATCGTGAGACCCAATTCCAGGATGCCCGTGTCGCCTTCGAGCGACGGAACGTCGAGCGCCGCCCGAACGCCTTGGGCTTCCACGTGCGATTCCGCATCGCCGTCCGCGACGTGCTCGTAGGCAAGGCCCGCCCGCCACGTCAGGTTGTCCCGCACTTCGCCCGTGAGGCGCGCCCCGACACGGAAGGCGTGCGTCGTTGTCGAATCCATGGAATAGGATTCTCCGTCCGCGGTGTGGAGATTCACGTCGTCGCCGTCGAGATAGGTGAGAACGTAGCGACCGTAAATGTCCAGATCAAGACCGCTCGAGAGGGGCAGCACGTATCCCGCGCCCACGTGCATCGTTCCGTAGAAGGAATCCGCGTCGTGCCGGGCGGACGCGTCGGCGTAGCGGCTGTCGAATTCAGTCGAAGCCATGCCGAGACGAAGCGATCCGTCCAAATAGAAGGGACTTTGGAACTGATAGCGCACGGCCGCACCCACGCCGTAGTAGTCATGATCCCCGTTCGCGCTCGTGCCCGAGACGTGGCTTTCGGACGACGCCCAGCCCGCTTCGATGAAACCCGCGAGCGTGTAGTCGTCGATCTTCGTGGCAACGCCCGTGGCGAGCGTCACGCCGTCGACGTCCACGTGCGAGCCGGTTTCGTATTCGGAAGTTCCGCCGTGAATCGCGCCGAAGGTCGTGACGACTCCCGCCTTGGCGGAGGCGACGATCGCCCGCATGCCTTCGTCCGCGATGAATTCGGCCCCCTGGTTCACGAAGGCGACCGACCCGAGAAGACTTTCGGCGAGGGTTTTCGAATTGGTGTTGGCAGCTTCCGTGCCTGCGATCAGGATGTCCCCGGCCATGAGATTGCCCTCGACGATGAGGAGGTCCTCGGTGATTTCCGTGAGCCCCTCGTCGATCGCGGCGTTGAAGTCCCATTCCTTCGTAAAGAAGGTTCCGTCCGTCAGGAAGGACGTGTTTTCGTTGAGCGAAATCTTGGCGTCGCCGAGCTGCACGAGCGTGTAGCTGCCGCTCTCGGCCGTTCCTTCGGCGGCCTGGAGCGTCACGGTTGCGTCGTCGAGCGCGAGCGTCTCGCTTCCCGTGAGCGTGAGAAGGGCCTTGCCCGAATCCGTGTCGTTGGCTTCGGAGAACGTGAATTCAAGCTTGTCAAAGCCCGTGAGGTGTCCTGCGCTCACCGTGCCGGATGCCTTGATCGTGCCGGTATTGGCGATCTTGCCCGTCCGGTTCCAGCTCGCGTAGACCGTTCCCGTCACCACGGCGTTGTCGTGGAGTTCGACAGTGTTGTCGGCGGCACCGGCGTTCTCGTACGGAGCGTTGCCTCCGTAATAGGACAAACCTCCGTAGACCGTGTCGGCCTTGGCGTGGTCACGAAGCACTACGGTATTGCCGGTGGCAGCCCCGTTGGAGTGACCACCGTAGACAGTGGTGGATAAGGCGTGTCCGCCGACGAGGACGGTATTGTCGTTTGCACTTTCTTTTGCGTTTCCGCCGTATAGGGTCGTTACCGAGGCATTGTCGAGAAGCGTCACCAAATTGTTCGTGGCCGCATCGGCCCCTGCGCCGCCGTAAGCGGCGTGGGCGCGGGCGTTGCCGGAGACTTCCACGAAGTTATCCTTCGTTTCCGTATCGGTGGAAGACTTTTGGTCGGCTGATTGACCGCCGTAAATAAGGGCCTTTTCGTCGGATGCTTGAAAGTAGATCTTGTTTCCGCTGGCGCTGCCCGCGTAAGAGTAGCCGCCGGCATAGAGATTGTTTTCCTGATCCGCGTCAATGAACGTCGTGCTGATCCGAGCCGTCTCCGTGACGGTAACGGTATTTTGGTTGGCATCTCCCCAGTCGGCAAATCCGCCCCAAACGGTGAGGCTCTTTCCGGAGGCCAGGCCCGAGAAAGTGACAGTATTGGACGACGCGTCGCCTTCCGAGCGCGAGGTATTGCGATTGTCGGCACGACCTCCGTAAATAAGGTGTCCCAGAAATTCGGCGCTCTCCTGAACATCCACGGTATTCTCGTTGGCGTCCGCGCCGCCGGATTTGCCGCCCGTGATTTGTGCGGCGATCTTGGCTCCGTTCGTGACGGTCACCGTGTTGCCGTTGGCGTCATAGGCGCCGCGAGTCGCGCCTCCCTGCGCCGAGGAGCCGACATCGGTGATTTCGCCCGAAAGAACGAGCGTATTGTTGCTCGCAGTGCCTTGCTTGAAGGAATACCCTCCGTAGAGCGTGGACGAGCCGCCCGAGACCGCGGCTTTAGCGGAGGGACCGAATTCCAAGGTGTTTCCGTCGGCATTGCCGCCGTATGCATAACCACCCGCCATGGTGACGCTCATTTCGGTACTGCCGTCGAAGATGAGGGAGTTGCCGTTGACGTCTCCGGATTGTGAGCGTGCGCCGTAGAGATTGAGCGTGCCACCTCCGTGCGAGATAACGGTTCCGGCTTCCACTTCCAAACGGTTGCCCGAGGCCAATCCTTCATTCGTGTAGGCGCCCGTCAACCCCTTCGGATAAATCTTGACGGCGTCGGCGGTCACGCGCGTTCCGTAGCCACTGACGTCGCCAGTGGGCGTGGAAGATGTTGAACCGGTCGGACAATTGGCGCCGTAGTATTCGGTTTTTCGTTGAGGCATGTCGCTCGCCTCGTCGATGGTCCAGGTCTTTTCGGGAATCCATTCGAAATCGGCTGCATTGACGTCGACGCTCAACGTACCGCAGGTCAGCGCGGCAAGCAGGGCGCAGTAGAACGGATTGCGGGGGAAGGAGAGGCGGTTCAACATGACGGATCCTCCTTTTGACGGGACGGCCCGCACGGAGGCCCCGAGGGACGGAGCCGGTAGGGTGGCCCGTGTTCGATGTTGTAAACGAGACGTCTGTGGACTCTGAATGAGGTTCATACTATCTTCAATTCATTCTAAAAATACGGTAAAAAAAAACTATCGAAGGGGCCAGCGATCAGTGTTTCCGATAGCCTCGAAACGACCGTTTCGCAAAACGGTGTTCCGCTTGCCGCAAGCAGTCTTGTCGGGGCGGTTGCTATGCCGGGAAAAGAATGTTTTCACGGGGAAAGCCTCTCTCTTCGCATCCCGAAACACCTCTCCTTGAGCGAGAAAGGAATTTAGGGAAAACCCTTTGAACCGTTTTCTCTCAACTTCAGGCAGAATGGATTTCGCTTTCATGGCGAACGGACGCAAAGGAAATCGGCGCACGTTCTAAAAATCCCGGGCTCTCCGCCCGCAACGGATTTCCACCTTCCACAACGGCTTCTTTCTCCGGCGACTCGTCCTTCGGGCGCGTTCAGGGCGGAAGAAGTTCTTGTCTCTTAGCTGCCTCGTGGGCGCTGTCCCACAGGCCTGAGCGGCTCAAGCGGGGACGTGCGTCCCCGAGGTTTTCTTTTTTCTTTTTCCGAAAGGAGAAAACCCATGATAAACAGTCGCTTGGTGCCGGCAAGTGAATTCGGCGCACATCTGACTCCGTATCCCCCTTGCCGAGGCTACTCATTCGACGAACGAAGCGATGTCGAAAGACACCGCATTCCCTCCGTCAATCCTTCACACTTTTTCTCTCACGACGTCTTCGGACAGCTCTCCCTCTGGTGGAGATTTGCCGAAGCCGAACCCCTCTACATCTCGGGCCCGACGGGCGCGGGCAAATCGAGCACGGCGTGTCAATTCTGCGCGCGTCTCGGCATGCCCGTCGTTTCCGTCATGGCACGACCCCGCATGGATCGGCGCGAGCTGATCGGCCGCTGGGTTATGGATGAAAAGGGGATGCGCTGGGTCGACGGTCCCGCCGCGCTCTGTTGGCGTTACGGCTGGATTTTGCTCATCAACGAGTTCTCCTGCGCCGGTCCCGAACTCTGGGTGTCGTGCAACGACATCCTCGAGGGACTTCCGCTCGAACTTGATCAGGTGGGCCGGGTCCTGCCGCGCCATCCGGAAGCGCGCGTGATCATCACCGACAACACGCGCGGCGCTTCGGGCGAAGCCGCCGACGAGGGGTTTCTCGGCCGAAGGCTGCAGGACCGCTCGACGGTGGACCGTTTCTGGCACCTCCGAATGGAGGGCTTGAACGAGTACGAGGAGACCGCTCTTCTCGTCGCGACGCTTCGCCGCGACTGGAAAGAGGCGCTTCCGCCCGAAGTGCTCTCGGACCTTTGCGTCCGGCTCGCACGCGTCGGTGCGGACAGCCGCGCCGCCGCGAAGAAGAGCAGCATGGCCTTCGAGAACGCCTCGGTGGCGGTGAGTCATCGGGTGCTTCGCCGGGTTCGGGACATTCTCTGTTCCGTTCTTCTCGGCGAAGCCGTGAAGATGCCCGACCCCGTCCGGAGCGCCGTGCGCCTGGCTTTTTCGGAAGCTCTGGGCGCCGTGGAACGCGAGGCCGTGGAGACGCTTTTCGTCACCACGCTCGGAAACTTCATCGACGAGGCGCGCAAACGCGTGAACCGTCGCGACGTCGAACCGCCGGCCTTCGCCTGAAAAGCGAAGGCAAAGGAGAAACGTCATGAAGCCTCCATAAGCGCCGCGCGGGTCCGTTTTCATGCGGCCCGCGCGCTTCCGGACCGGACCCACGGGTCCGAAAAAGCCAAGTGTGAAACCCCAAGGAACTTTGCGGAGATCCCCCGCGCCGAACCTTCGGCGCGGTCCTCCGCTGGGTCCCTTTCTTTTTTTTGACGGAGAGACAAAATGAGTCGATTCCGCGCCCTCACGGGCACCAAACGAGCCGGCGCAGCCCGGCGCAAAAACGCGGTCGACGTGACCGTTCTCAACCGCATCGGCAAAAACGACTGCGCTTCGGGTGCCGAAGCCGCACGAGGCGTCTTCAAGACGGAGGCCGCCAAGGGCTTCGTTCTCCGGCAGGCCGCGCCCCTCGTTCTTTCGGCCGCGTGCCGAAAGGAGGGGCTATCGGTGCGGTTTACGGCCCGTCCCGCCACCGACGGGAAGACCGTCTGGCTGGGACCGATCGACTTCGGCAATCCGCTCGCTCCCGTGTTCGTGTACGGTCACGGCCTTCACGAGCGCGGGCACGTCGTGCATTCGGACTTTTCGCTCCTTCGCGGAGCGGCGGTGAAGAATGCCCCCGCCTGCGTCTTCGAGTGGGCGAACCTTTTCGAGGACGTTCGGGTGGACGCGTTGACGAGCGCCGCGTACGCGGGCTACGGGATTCTTCGCGAAGCCCTCTACCTGGCGCTCCAAGCCGCCGGGATGAGCCGATTCGTAGAAGACGTGCCGGGAAGGCCCGCGTACGACGTCGTGAAGCTCTACTACCTCGCGCGCCTCTGGGAGCGCGAGCTGGGCTTGACCGTCGTCTCGCGGGACCTTCAATGGCTCGAGCGCGAGATGGGGCGAATCTTCACCGAAGACGAAAAGCTTCGGCTCGACCGTCTCGTCTTCTCGGCCTGGCCGCTCTCTTCGACCGGGGACGCCGTGTCGCTCGCCCTTCGTCTCGCGGAGCTTCTCGGAAACTTTGCCGAAACGCTCGCGCCCCCGCAAAAGGGCGCGGACGACGGCAAAGCCGCTTCCGACGAAAAGGCTGACGCCCTTTCTCCGGCGCCCTTTCAGCCCTCTCTCTTCGGAGAGGCCTGGGGGTACGAGGAAAAGCGCGACGAGTCCGACGCCGTTCGGCGCGACCGCATCCTCTCGATTCTCGAGGGATCGGGCCGCCCCGCCTTCGCGGGCTCGGGCCGCGCCAGGGCCGACGCCTCGACGGGGCTCGCCCGAAAGGGTGAGAACCGCGTCACCTTCGACGACGGTCCTGCCTTCCGGGCGGAATCGTGGATGCGGATGGACCGGCTCGAGCGTGCGCTCTGGCCCGCCGACACGCGGATCGTTCCCGCCGGGGGCGAGACCGCGCCCGCGCGCCGCCGTCCCGACGCCGAGATGCTCTTCAAAAAGACGCTCTCGCGTCTCACGCGGCTGAACGGCGCGCTCGAGGACCTGCTTCTTCGGCGCGTTCCCTTGCCCGTCGGTTTGACTGAGACGGGCTGGGACGTCGACGACATGGAGCTCGACCGTCTCGCCGTGGGCGACGCCCGGGTCTTTTCGGTCTGGGAGGACGCGCAGGGCGTGGAGGCGGCGGTCTCGATTCTGCTCGACAGTTCGGGATCGCTCTTGGAAGAGGACTTCGCACTCGTGAAGGCCTCGGGCTACCGTCTCGCGTCGGTTTTGGAGAAGGTCCCGAACGTCGCGCTCGAGACGGCGCTCTTTCCGGGAGACGCCGGCTACACCGCCGAGGTCATCACGACCTTCGGCGAATCGGTCGAAGCGTTTGCGAAGCGAACCGGCGCGCGCGAGAGTTGCGGCGGCACGCCCGTCGTGGCGGCGCTTCTCTCAACCGCGCAGAGGCTCCTCGAACGGCCCGAGGCGCGCAAAATCCTGATCCTTTTGACGGACGGGCATTTTGAGCGCGAGAACCTACGGAGCGTTCCCGAAGACGTCGAGGCGGCCGGGATCGAACTCGGCGTCCTCCTCGTCGGGAGCAACGCCGCGGACCTCTGGGGGCGCCACTGCGAGCGCATTCGAGACGTCCGGGGCGTTCCCGCGGGGATCGTCAAGTTGATGAAGCGCCTCCTGCAGGCGGCGCGCAACTGACGATCCTTCCCGCGAACCGTTGCGGTTCCGTGAGAAGCGTGTACTTCGTTCGTCGGTCCGCAGGGCTCTCCTTCTTCTCTCCTTCGGGAGAGAAGGGGAGGCCCGCGGTCCTCTTTCTTTTTCCTCTCTTCTTTCTTTTCTTCCCGAAGGGGAACTTTTCTCGTTGGGGAGGCGTCGGTCGGACGGGCCGGTTTTCGAAAGCTTCGGGTTTGAGGGTGTAAGCCCGCTTTCGAAAGTCTTCCCGTTTCGCGTCCCGCACGCCGAGCCGCCTTGTGTCTCTACGGGGTCCCGACGGGCTCCGAAACCTTCCTTCGCTCATGACAGTACCCGAACTCTACGCCGCAAGAAAATCGGCCGTGCGCCAGGCGCTCGGCACGGACCTCGTCGCCCGTTGGCGCACGCCCGGGCGTCTTGCGTTCGGGCTCTCGGAACCCGTCGGCGGGGCGGCAAGAACGGCAGTCGACGGCGTCCCGGAGACTTCGGATCTGCTCGACGACGAAGGCTGCCCCGTCTGGGCGCCCGTCGATCCGGTGGCGATCCTGGCGAGGCGCCGGGAGACGTTGCAGCGCATCCTTCTCGCCTCGGCCGACCGGGCGCTCTTTGAAGCGCATTTTCTGCCGGCGCTTCTCGCCTGGGCCGCCTTCGTGGAAGACCTTCCCGACCTTCGGGACGAGGCGTTTGCAAAGCGAGGCGGCCTCTTTCTCTTCGGACTCGAGTCCGCTCTCGCGGCCATGAGGCGTCTCGACGCCCGGGTCTTCGGGCTGACGCTCGATCCCGTCGCGAGACGTCGGCACCGGGAGCGCTGGAAGACGATCGTCTTTCTCTCCGCCCTGGCCTACGGTGAAAACCGCCTGGCGGACCTCACGGTCGAAGCGGACGGGCGCGTCTGGCGCCGCGACGAAGCGCTTTTAAGCTTTGCGCTCGCCGCCTGCGGGCGCTCGGAAACCGATGCTTCGGGCGGGACGGAAGGAAATAAGGAAGTTCTCTTTACCGTTCGCAGATGCCGCACGGTGACGACGGGCCTTGAAGCGGGATTTCTTCGCTGGGTTCCCGACCGAACGCGACGGTGGCTCACGGAAGATCCCTTCTTTGCGGAGCTCTTCGAAGGGCGGTGTCGCGGCAAGGTCCGGCGCTCGGACGAAGCGAAGTTTCTCGAAAGACTCGTGCGCGACGCCGTCTTTGAAGTCCTCTGGAAGCGGCGGGGCGCAATGTCGGATGCGCTCGCGGACGACCCCTTCGCGGGCGTTCGGGCGGCGCTATCCCACTGGGTGGAGGAGGCGTGGCTCGAAGCCGTGCGCGAAGGAGCGTGGCTCTTTTGCGGACCGCACTCGGACGGGGTTCTCCTTCACGGGGTCGAAGGCGTCTTTTTGCTCTGGCCCGACGCCCCCTCGAAGATTCTCACCGAAGGGATCGCCCGCGTGCCGGGTGCACCGGCCGCGCGTGAGGGCATGCCGCAGGATCTGAACGACTGGCTGCGCGTCCTCGCGATGAGCGGCGTGATCGAAACCCGCGGGGACGCGGGGGCGTTGTTTCTCATCCGCGTACCGGCGCTTCCCGACCGAAAGAAAGGGGGCCCCACCGACAAGGTTTCGGGACGGCTCGCCGAGGCCGTGCTCCTTCGCGACGGGGAGCGTTACTTGGAAGCCGCCCGCATGCGGGCGGCGGAAGCGTCCGAAATCTTCTTCGAGGAGCCGCTCGGACGGCTTCTTGCGGAAGACCGCCACAAGGAGGAAATCGAAGAGCTCGAGGACGAAGTTCGAAGCGTGCTCCCCGGGCGATTCGCCTGGGCGGTCAACGTTGGGCTTCAGGAACCCCCGATGCTCTCCGAGGCGCTTGAAGCGGCCTTTGCGGAAATCAATCGGGGCGATCCCGCGCAAAACGCCGCGGCCTTCGGGGTGTTCGTGCCGCTGCGGCTCTTGAGGCGCCCGTCGACCTCGGTGCTTCTTCGCCGGCTTATTGACAAGGGAGCGCTCCTTCAAAACCGTCCGGGACAACTCTTCTGGCGCCGCGACGCGATCGCCGCAAGGGAGATCGACAGCCTCGAAGAGGGGCGCTCGGTCGCTTTCCCCTTGGGGGTCGTGCCTAGAGGCGGAGAGATCGAAGAGGAAAAGAGAGATTCGACGGGAGCGCTGTACGGCGCTTCGGGCGCCGTGGATCCCGAAACAAACGAAGCCGAGGAACCCGAAGACCGCATGGCTCGGGCGCTTCGCGACCGGGGCGTGCGGAACTTCTGGACCGAGCGTCTCGAGCGTGAGGCGGCCGCCCCGTATGCGGAGGAAGGCGTTCTGATCGCCGCGCGGTTCGTTCGGCCGGTCTTTCGCTACGCCGACGGACGGGAAGAGGACGCGCCCTGGCCGCCTGCGGCGCCGGGCTTTGCCGGACGCGGACGGTTTCTGCCCGTTCGGGGCGAATTCGTTCGGCGTGAGGAATGGGACTGAAAAGCTTCGGCGCTTCGAAAGAATCGTTCCCGATCGGGAGCCAAAGGGCTCGAGGCGTTTGGGGACGCAGGCGTCGCCGGGCGCAGAAGACGGAAACGAAACGGCGCCCACTTGCGAGGGTCGAGGACAAGACAAAAGGAGGAAACAAGCGTGAGCGAGGAAAAAGCGGGATTGCCGGCGGACAGCGGGGCGCCCGGAGTTTTGGAAGAACGGGAATCGGGTCCGTCCGTCGTGGAGACGCGTCCCCGCGCGGCCTTCACGGAAGAGAAAAAACGAAGTTTCCGGGCCTGGGGACGGGATCTTTTTCGTCCCCGGGCGAATCCCTTCGGGCGTTCCGACGCCACGAACGACCCCGACGGGCGGGCCTTGGCGCTCTGGCGTCCCGCCTGGGAGGGAAGCGTCGTCGCGGCCGCTTTTCCGCTGGCGGCCTTTTACGCCTGGGGCGCCGAAGGGGCCTGGGCCGCGCCTCTGGGGTTTTGCATCGGAGCCTTCGGGTGCGTGAGGCTCTTGGACGTCGTGTTGCTGCTTCGCCGCCGAGCGAAACTCTCCGGAAAAGCCCCCGCCTTCATGGGCTGGGGAGATCTGGTGCTTCGCATGCGGCACATGCAAAGGAGAGCGGGGAAGACGGGGAAGACGGACGTTGACGGCGAGAAAGAGGGGGCCCGTCCGGGCGTCCCGCGCGAAGACGCGGCGCTCTCGCGGCTTCGCGGCGTTCTTTCGGGCGAAAACGCCCTGTTTGCCGCGGGATCGGGCGCGCCCGTCAAAGAGCTGTGGCTCGGGCTCGGGTTCCTCTGGACGCCGGTGCATGCGCAGCGCCTTTTTGAACTCTCCACGATTGCGCCCGAAACGCTCTTCGTCTCGCCCTTCGTAAAAAAGCTCGTGGGCGTGCGCGAAAAGGGGCTCGGGCCCGGCGACACCGGTTCGCCCGTTCTGCACGGCGTGGGAGACGACGAAGGGGATCTCTTTCGGCCTTTGTCCTCTCTCGGGGGCGGGACCGCGATCGTGGGGACGACGCAGGCGGGAAAGGGCGTGATGTTGACGAACCTCGTCCGTCAGGCGATTCTTCGCGGGGATCCGGTCGTCGTGATCGACCCGAAATCGTCGAAACGCCTTCGCAACGCCGTTTTCGCCGCCTGCCGCGCGGCGGGACGCGCGAAGCCCCGGGAATTTCATCCGGCCTTTCCCGACCGCGGGATTCGTTTCGACCCTTTCGGAAGCTTCGCGAGAGCCACGGAACTCGCGACCCGCGTCAAGGCCGTCATGCCCGCCGACACCTCGGGGGCCTTCTCGTCTTTTGCCTGGCAGGCCGTGCTCGTGGTGGTGGAGGGACTGCTCTTTGTCGACCGCCGTCCTTCTCTTCGGCGACTCGCCGACACGATCGAATCGGGGATCGACGCGCTCCTCGACGAGTGTCTCACGAAGCACCTGACGGACTTCGGGCCCGAAGACTGGCCCGCGCGCGTTCGGGCGAAATTGGACGAAGTCGAGGAACAGGGCTTTCGGCGGGGCGAGCGCAATCCCGAACTCTCCGCCAAGGCCCTTTTCTGGGAGGAGACGGTAAAGCCGAAACACCCCGAACCTGTTCTTAACCGTCTCATCGACACCTACCGTCATGACCGCGAGCACTACGCGAAGATCACGGCGTCCCTCATGCCGGTCCTCGCGATGCTGACCGCGGGAAGTCTCGCGAAGAGCCTCTCCCCCGACCGCGAGGATCCGGACGACCTCCGAGACGTGGAGACGCTTGAAGGAATCATCGGGGCGGGCGGGGTTTTCTACGTGGGATTGGACGCTTTGCCCGATTCGACGGTGGCGTCGGCCTTGGGGAGCATTCTCTTGGCGGACCTCACGGCCTTGGCGGGCGCACGCTACAACGAAGAGCGCTCGGGGGCGTCGGTGGGACGCATATCGCTCTTTGTGGACGAGGTCTTCAACGTGATCAACGAGCCCCTCATTGAGCTTTTGAACAAGGGGATGGAGGCGGGCGTGCACGTGACGGTCGCGATGCAGACCATTCCCGACCTCACCGACCGGCTCGGGTCCGAAGCGAAGGCGCGCATGGCACTCGGGAACCTCAACAATCTGATCGCCTTGCGAACCAAGGACCGCGCGACCCAGGACTTCGTCGCGGAAACCTTCGGGAAGACGACCCTCTGGCAGACGGAGGTCGGCATCACGACGGGCGCGGCCGCGCACGTGAAGCCCAACTTCTCCGCTTCCGTCACAAAGCGCATGTCGGGGATGCGCGACGACATCGTGCCGCGGGACTGGCTCGGGCGTCTGCCGAATCTCGAATTCTTCGCGTCGCTTTCGGGCGGAAAGCTCTACAAGGGACGCATTCCCATCCTGATCGACACGGACGAGGGCGTGAAGCTCGGACCCGTAAAGGAGCTCTCATGACGGGCGTTCAGAAATTCTTCCTGCTGTTGACATTGTGGTTGGTGACGCTTTCGCTTTTGCCCTTTTTCACCGATCCGGGGCGATGGATGCAGATCGCGGTCCTCGAAGGGGCGGCCCTGCAGCACGCCTTCGGGGCTTGGGAAGGAGAGACGGCGAGGGCGGTGACGGAGGGGGTAGGGGACTTCTTTTCCTGGCTTCTTTTTCCCTTTCGGCTTCTCTACGGCTGGAACGAGCAGACCTATTGGTACGGTCTCAACGACGCCTGGCGGGTGGGGAAGACCACGCCCTTTTACGCGGTGCTCGAGGCGATCCTTCGGGTCTTTGCGTTTCGGTGGGGGCATCTTGTGGCGACGTCGGTTTGGTGGTTGCCCGCGGGGCTTTTCTTTCTCTGGGACGCCCGAAGCGAGCGCCGCATCCGAAGCGCCCGCATGAAGGCGCCGAGCCCCGTGCTCTTTGCCTGGGGGCTGGCGGCGGGGCCGGTTCTTTTCTTTCTGCCCGTCTTCGGGTTTCTCGTGCCCTGCGTCTATCCCGCGTGGGCGTACGCGTTGCTGCCTGCGGCGGCGTATTGGGGGCTGAGGACGGCGGCGGTGAACTTTCACAGGTTTTTATGAGAGTGTGGTGTTTTGCGTAAAGGAAACCCTGTGTTAGACCTTGAGCAAAGGTTGATGTCAAACTTATGCGCCAAGCCCCCTGCATATTTTTTGAGGAGAAGAAGATGACGAAGACTGATGTTGATAAGAATGATTTTGAAAAATTGTTGAGAACAAAATTTTTTGAAGAAAGGAGCAAAAATGAAGAGGATTTTTATTCTGAAATGAAAGATATGGTGAATACGCTTCTTTCTGCTAAGGAAGATGTGGAAAGAAAGTATGCCGATGGAGTGAGAAGGAAAAGGCGGACAAAGCAAGAGATTCAAGAAGAAATGAAGGAGCTGATGGTCTCATATTTGGTTTCGTACCCGTTGTTTGTGAATTATTTTAAATGCCTCCCCTTGATGAGTCGAGACTGCTTTGTTCTGGGGCTTTTTATGGTTTACGGGTGGATGCCGAGAGCTTTGCGTTTGAATTGTGGATGTGAGATTGATGAGAAAGAGTTTTTGAGAGTAAGAAGTTTTCTTTTGAAAATTCAATCCGCCGATACTGGGAGAGTTATGGCGTGTCTGGACGGCGAGGGCATGGCAACTCTCGAAAAGCTTAAGAGGATGACCAACAACTCGGTGGTTGGCATGTCGAAGGTGTTGCATTTTGTCAACCCGGAAGTCTTTCCCATTTATGATTCCAATATTGGGAGTCTGAGTAAGAATTTTAGCGACGTTAAAAATTATGTTAAATACGTGAAGGGGTTTCATGGATTTTGTTTGAATGTAGAAGATGCCGTAAACCGCTTTTGTCGCTCAGAAAAGATGATGGACTTTAAGGCGGCCTTTGGGTATGATCCGGAATTTTCGGTTGCTGGTGTGAGAATGGTTGAATTGACGCTCTTTAATTATGCTAGAAGTCCGGAATTTCAGAAAAAATTGGAGGATGAGAAGAAGGAGAGGGAAGAGCAGAAAAAAAACAAAAGAAAAGGAACTTTTGAGACTGGCGGTTTAAATGTCCATCAATGAAAAAAAAATGCTTGCGCGATGTTCAGAGATTCGGGGGAGGAGAATGACGACGTGTTGAGGGGATGAGAAGACGCCCGCTCCGGGAGATTAAAAAGAAAACGATTTCGACCAAGTCGGGATAGAGCGCGGTCTCGTCAACGTGTCCTTGAATGTCAAACCTTTGTACTTAGCGATGGGCTCGTCTTTTCGCGTCTTGTTTCTGAATGTGAGTGATCGGCTGTTCGCCCTCCGTGGTGGCAACGAGACGAAGGTTGTCACCGTACCTTTTCTTCAGAAGGCGAACGAGATTTGGATGCAGACTGATCGAACGCACAGGTGTTGCGGACGGGCAGAAAGGGAAGCGCGCAGTAGAACCCGAGGGCGGGGCGGTTCATCCGCCCCGTTTTGCTCATGCAATCCCGTCGGGCGTAGAAATGAGATGAAATCGAATTTAGGGAAAGAGAGTGTTCAGGGGTCTTGTTGTCTCCGAGAGATGCGTAAACCGTTCGAGAGAGTGCACCGATTCGGGCGTAAAGGTCGTTGCGTTTTTCCGTGGAGTCACGTGCGTTTTCATTCCGATCCCTCGGTTGGATCTTTGGGATCAACACAACCATGTAGAGGGTTACGCCGGAGCGCTCGACGTCGACCGCGTGAACGAAGTCTTCATACAGCTCTCGACCTTCCAGGAGAATTCCTCGACCGTCTACGGCGGGGCCGCGCTCTTTGTGCGTACGAAGGACGTCGTTGTTGAAGACACGAGCTTCTTCGGGAATCAAGCCAAAAAGGGCGGGGCGCTTTACGTTTCCTACGAGTCGCCCTGGGTGATCGGCGCAACGCTCACTCCACCGTTCTCCGCCGACAAGGGCCCGACCCTCACGATCCGAGCGGTGAATCGGGATGTCGTCTTTAGGGATAACGTTGCGACGGGAGGAGAAGGTTCGGACATATACATCGCGAAGGCGAGCTCGAAAACGCCCTTCCTCAATCTCTCGGCGAAAGGCGGGAGAAGGATTGAACTGAACGGCGAAATCTTCCTCGACAACACGACGGGGAGCCGCAAAGAACCAGAAAACCTCATCAACGTCAACACGAACCCGGACGACACGGGCGAGGTGATCTTGAACGGCGACATCCGTTCGCGCTGGCATACGGGCGGTTGGGGATCCCCTACCGTGGCAAAGGACGGGCAAGCCTACGTGACCCTCGGGGGTGGCACGCTCTCGCTCGGGAATCCCCGAGCCCTGAGCGGCTCGAGACTGATCGTTCCTCGAGGAAGCAATCCCACGCTCAATTTGACGGCTTTGATGCCGGGGGCGACGGAGCCCGTGGCGGTCTACGAAATCGGTTGTCTCGATGCGGCGGGCAAGACCGTCGATCTTCTCGTTGACGTGGACCTGAATCGGGGCGTAGCGGACACGCTTCGCTTCGGCGGCTTCAAGAGCTATCGAAACTTCCTGCGCGTTGCCGGTTGGAACGTCCTCTCGGACGTCCCCGCAGGGACGGAGGAGATCACGGTGATGCTTGCGGCGGACGAGGTGGACTACCAGCGCGTCTACTATGAACTCGCGCCGGAAGCCGAGAAGGCGACGGGCGCGCTCTACGTCTACGACGTGACGGTGGGCAACCCCGATCCCTACGAGACGGACCCGATGGGAACCGATGGAAAGTTCCGCTTCACCGTGGCGGGCGCGGCTCCGCAACCGCACGTCGACGAACCCCGCGACTTCAATCCGCAGGTCTACGGCGGAACGCTCGCTCAAAAGGCGGCGGCTCTTTTGCAGCACGAAATCAGCCATCGACTCTTTGACACCGGAACGTCCGCAAACGGGCGCGCTTCGGGTTCAATCGAAGGCGGCACGATGGACGTGCTGGTCTCGAATTTCGATGATCTCGATTTCGACTACTGGGTGGCGCTTCTGGAGGGAGAGACGTCTCCCGTGCGCCTGGGCGAAAACGCTTTCGGCATCTTCGGGATCTACGGGGGCTTCGTGTCCGCTTCGATGGAAGGGCGCGTGAACGACGTTCAGTCGCTCGGCGTCTATCTCGGAGCGCAGGCGGAACTCCTGGCGGGGCCCGTTTTCTGGAAGAACCACGCGAACGCGGGCTATCTCGAAAGCGACCTCGACGTGAAGGGCGGAAGGGACGCGGGCAAGACCGAGAACGTCTGTGTGGGCGTCGGGTCGTCCCTCGGCTTTGTCTGGAATCCCCGGGGCACGGGCCTCACGGTTCGCCCGAGTCTCGACGTCGTCTACACCTTCGTCAAGGGCGACGACTTCACGATGGGCGACGGCGTCGACATCGAAGTGGGCGACTATCAGGGCTGGGAATTGTCGCCGGGCGTGCGTTTCGAAAAGACGCCTTACCGCAAGGACGGTTGGCGCGGCTACGCCGAAACGCGGTACGTCTGGACGGGCGACTCGGCGGAGGTCAAGGCCGTGCATCTGCGCGACGCAAACGGGGCCGTCCCCGATCGCGACCTTCCCGGTCTTCATTACGGCGACTTCGCCGAGGCGCTGATCGGCGTGCAAAGGGAGCGCGACGACTGGACGCTCACGCTCGGCTTTGGCGGAAAGTTCGGTGCCACCCACGGTTGGGGTGCGGGGGCTGCGCTTCACCGGCGGTTTTGACGGATGCTTCGAGCCCGCAGGGATGTGCGGTTGAGAAAGCCGCACGGTCCCGATCGATCCGTGAGCCGGCGTGGAGATCGGCAAAGCGGTCCGCTTTCGTTTCAATCCCGGACGAGCTCGTAGAAGGTGTTCTTGCCTGCGCCGACCGTCCGGATGCGCTCTTCACCGAGCAGTTTCTTGAGGTGATAGTTCGTCGTGGAGCGGGGGAGCTTCAGGAATGTTTCGAGATCGCTTCGAGAGGCCTTGCCTTTTTCACGCAGGAAGCGGCAGATGCTCCCGTCGATGTCGAGTCTCGGGGCCTGTCGGTCGGACATGACGATCTCTCGCCAAAAATCCTCCTTTCGTTTCCGCGGAATCAACAGGAAAAAACCTTCCGGGAAGACCTGTATCCGTTGGGAGATCGTTTCCTCCCCGAAGGCCTTTCGCATGGCGTTGAGGGAGAGCCCCGTGTCGGTCGTGTGGCGCAACGCCGCGAGAAAGCCGACGAGACGCGGGTTGCAGCACTCGAGCGCAATCCGAAGGGAAAGCGCTTCTTCCGTGAAGTTGAGCGGCCCGCCTCTTGTGTAAAACATCAGCTCGGAGGGCGTGAGGTGAATCACGAAGAGATAGGACTTCAGGAAATTGCGGTGTGCGACGAGGTTGAGGAGCGCTTCGTCGAGCACTTCGGGCGGAACGCCGTAGTGTTTGACATGCTCCCACACCATGTTGCTGGGTTTGGAGATCCCGAGGAGGCACTCCTCGAGAAGAAAGTCTTTCACGAGCGAGAGACAGAGCGGAATCGATCCCGAAAAACTTTGTGTTTTGGCAAGGACGGTTTTCTCGTCGTCGTGGAAGACGGAAACCTCGAATCGGAAGGGGTTTTGGTCGGAAAGCGCCAGGGCGAAATTGGTGAAGCATCCGCTCCTGGGCTCCCTGAGTTCTTTGGGAATGTCCAAAAGCGGATCGAATCGGGGCGGACGGCGGGACGTCAACTTCTTGCAGTACTCGAAGGTCAGTTGTTGGTTTGCCGCAATGCGCTCTTCCCAGGGGATGGGACAGCTCTCCTCAATGAAGCGGCGAATCTCCGTAACGGAGGCTTTAAGCGTCGAACTGCATACGCGCACAAAAATCGTCTCCGCGTCGCGCGGGTCCGTACAGTAGGGCGGGTTCGTTCCGGGGCGAACATGCACGACGAGGACGGTCTTCCCGTTCTGTTCGAGGCGACCGAAGCTGAGAAGAGGAAGGATCGGGGGATAGACCCCGTCCCGTGCGACGCGGATGATCTCCGATTCCGCGTGTTCCGGTTCGGAGACGCCTGTGACCGTGCCGTCCCGGTCGACGCCCACGTAGAGGTCGCCGCCGAGGGTGTTGGCGAGCGCAACGAGTTCCCGGGCGACGCGGTCGTCGGGGTTCTTCAGGAAGGTGGTGACGTGGGATTCGCAGCGAGGCAGAGGTTTCATCGATCAATCTTTCTTCCAAGTTTTGATCGATATTGTATTGAATTTGGAAGAATGGGTTGGAAGAACTTGGAAGATTCGGGCGCTTTAAGAAGAGAAGGCGCCGTTCGGGCCGGGTAAGGAAGAACAGAGGGACGGACCGTTGGCAGAGAACTGTAGCGTCGGGACGACACGATCAAGGAGGATCGGATGGTCGTTGAGAGGGAAAAAGGAAGGCCTCTCCTTCCCAAAGAGGATGGAGAGGCCTTCGAGTCATTACGAGTCGGAGCGATTCGATGATCGTTCACGGCTCCGAGACTTCGTTACCAGGCGTAGCGGGCGCCCACGTTGAAGGTGTAATGATCCTTCACTTCGCCGCCCGTCGAGCGTTCGAGCTCGCCGTAGAAGGAGGTCTTCTCGGTCGGACGGAACTGGAAGCCGACGCCGTAGGTGAGCCAAGTACCGCCGAGGTCGGCGTTGAGGTCCTGGTGAAGGTTACCTTCGGAGGCTTCTCCGTCGGCGTCACCGAGGAAGTCGTGGTTCACCGAAGCCTGCGCGTAGAGTCGACCCGCATTGCGTTCAAACTCCCAGCCGGCGCGGGCGCCGAGTCGGGCGATCAACATCTGGAAGTCGTCTTGTTCGATCTTGACGCCGGCCTTGGGCGAGAAATCGTCGCCAGTGACGTAGCCGTAGGTGAGTTCAACCTGCGGTTCCACGAAGGCGCGTTCGAGGAACTTGAAGTTGTGACCGAGTTCTGCCGAGAGGCTGAAGGCGTTGTTGTCGTAGCTGCCCTTCATGTCGCCCGCCGTCACGTCCGTAGAGAGGCGACCGACGCGCGCGATCGCATCGACGTAAGCACCCGATTCAAAGAATCGCGTACCGTAGATCGCGAAGGTGTAGCCGTCCGAATCCGCTTCGCCGTTCGTGATGTCGGCGTCACCGTTGGAGTAGCTGAAGGCGCCGCCCACAATCCAGTCGCCGAGGCGACCGTCGAGACCGACCTGCACCGTCGTCTGGTCGACTTCCACGTCGACGGCGTCGGAGTAGGTGCTTTCACCGCCGTAGACGCGGGCCCAGGCACCCATCGAGGAGGCTTCATCGCGAATGTCGCCGAGACGCTTCGTGAGGTGATTGATTTCATTGCGCCAGGCCATGAGGGTCGAAGCGTTGACGCCTTCGAAGGCATCGAGTTTCGTATTCTTGGCGACGCTCGAGGAAAGCATCTTGCCTTCGGCGTCCACCGTCTGGGTGATCTTGCCGATGATGTCGCCTTCGGCGACCGAACGCGTTTGACGAACCTTGCCGTCACCCGTCACGGCACCATCAACAATCGTTTCCAAAGCTTCCACGGATCCGACGTCGTCCGCCGTCACTCCCGTGAGATTCACGTTGAGGGAAGCATCGGCCGCGGCCTTGTCGATCTGGATGGAAGCCGTGGTGATCCCGTCATCGGTCGTAGCGGCGGCAACGTTCAGGGTGCCGCCCGTGCCGGTCATGTCTTCAACCTGGACCTTGGTGTCGGTCTCGGAGAGCGTGATGACGCCGTTGTTCAGTGTGAGACTGTTGAGAGCTGTGTAGACGTGGCCGCTCTTCTCGTCGTCAACGGTATCGATCGTGGTGGCGATCCATTGAGCACCGTTGGAGAGGTCGAGCGAGAAGTTGTTGACGTCAAGCTTGCCCGATTCAGAGGCGGGTTTGCCGGTTCCCCACGAAACGAGACTGTTGCCTTCCCAGAAAGAATTCTCGCCGGAAAGGCGAACGAGAACGTCCGCGTTGACGCCGGTCTTGGAGGTATCCTCGTCGTAATTGAAATTGATGTCGCCCTTCATCTGAACGACGTGCGTACCGTCTTCGTTGATGGTGACCTTCGAATCGCCACGGCTAATGATGGCGTCGCTTGTGGCGTTGATGTAAGTATCGGCTTTGATCGTCACGTCACCCTGGGAAAACGAGACAATGCCGGTTTTGGCATTGATGTGGAGTTCGTCGGCGGTGATGTTGAGTTTGGCGAAACGTCCTTCGTGTCCCGTGCTGTTGTTTTGAACCCAAATGGCATAGTCCCGCGCATTGATGTCGATGACGTCGGCCGTAAGATTCACGACGGCGTCGGAATCGGCAACGCTGGAGCTCCCGTTGTAATAGGGCATAACGACGACGCCGTCACCGGAACCGTTGCGGATGGAGAGCGACTTGGTCTCCTCGCCGCCGATGTTGGCCGTGCCGTAACCGCCGAAACGCATGGCTTCAACGGTCGAAGTCGTCTGGGTCCCTGCGGTGAGGTCGATGTTTTCGCCGCGGATGGTGAGGTCGCCACCGTTGGTACGCAGAGCATAGGCATCGCTGGAAGTGATGCTGACAGTCTTCGTGTCGGCGGTGCCGATGGAGATCGTGGAGAGATTCTCTTCAGTGGGTCGATTCGAGGTCGCGGCGTAAATGACGGGATTGGTTCCGCTGAAGGTGATGGTGTCGCCCGTCACGGTGATGTCTTGGCCGTTTTCAGCTTTGACGCCTTCGAGCACTTCCGTGCCCGTGAAATCGTAGTCTTTCGTCAGAACGTCTGCAACGGCGCCTTGTGCAAGAAGAGCGCCGAGAACGGCGAAGGCCAGAGGACGCAGTCCTTTGCCGGATGTATGAGGGAGAGAGTGAATGATGTTCATGATCGGCATCCTTTGTATATGAAGGAAAAGAATCCGTGTTCGCGTAAGGCGCGAGCATCAAGCGGCACGATCACAGAAACGAGAGTTTTTTATGGAGGGGGTAAACCCTTACAAAATAATATCTTTCGGTATGGATTTTTCTGTGATGGTCTGATTTATCTGGTTGGGGGAGGCAAATAAATTGTGGCAAGTGGAGTATTGAGAGGCTTCAACTCTTGTTGTTTTTTGTCCACTGTTGCTGAAGAGGTTTTGATTTGCCAAGCCGCATCCATGAAATATTCCTGTCCATGATCCAACCGAACGGAAGTGCGTCAGAAAAATCTCGGTTCACAAGAGAAGGATCGCGCAAGGTTTGTCGAGAGACTGGCTGAAGTGTCCCGTGACAGCTGAATCCGGTCATTCGGGATTGCCAAAGAAAGTCGCTCCCTTTCCGGTATTTCGCCCTGTTCTCGTTTTTTCTTTCAAACGGCAGACCGTCGCTCGTGACATTCTCCTGGACTTACGAAAAGGGGGCACGGGGCGGGTTCATGAAATCGTCATAAAGGGAATAGGGGCGTTTTCTCATACTTTTTTTCACCCTCGTCTTCGGGGCGATCGTCCGCATTCCCTTTCCCGATAGGCGATAGCGGGAAGATCTCCTTCCCTGAAATGACGTACACGGATCGTTTCTTGCATCCCGCTCCCCGTCATCGAAATGTCATGAAGTCGTAACGGGATTGTCAAACCCGTTCGAAATAATGGGCGGCAACGCAAAAACGGACATTCGGACGAGGGCGTTGTGTGACCTTCTCCGAAGCCATCTATCTCGGAGAACCTCATGCAGATGAAGAAAATCGTCGCCGCCACGCTTCTCGCCGCCTGCGGCGCCTGCGCCTTCGCTTCGGCCGAACGCATGGTGATCGCCATGCCGCAGCTTCCCCCCACGGTCGAACCGCAGGGCTTCAATTCCAATTCCACGGACCGCGTCGTGTATTCGATCTACGAAACGCTCGTGCACGCCGATCAGAAGACGGGCGCTCTCTCCGCCGGTCTTGCGGAATCCTGGAAGCGCATCTCCCCCGAAACGGTGGAATTCAAGCTTCGTCAGGGCGTCGTCTTCCACGACGGCACGCCCTTTACCGCCGACGACGTGATCTTCTCCTTCGGTCCCGAACGCTTCTCGGGCGAAAAGGCTCCGGGTCGCGCCCACGCCTGGGAATTCCTCGGCGGTCTGAAGGAAATCAAGAAGATCGATGACTACACCGTGCAGGTCACGATGAAGGCCGCCGACCCGCTGATCGAACGCCGCTTCTCGGCTCGCATGTCCGAAATCGTCTCGAAGGAATCCTACGAAGCCGCTGGCGGCTGGGACAACTGGATCAAGAAGCCCGTCGGCACGGGCCCCTACAAGATCGTCGAATTCCGCACGGGCAACCGCATCGAACTCACCCGCTTTGACAACTACTGGGGCAAGAAGGCGCCGGCCGACAACGTGGTCTTCGTGGAAGTGCCGGAACTCTCCGCCCGCGTCGCGGGTCTGCGCTCGGGCGAATTCGACCTCATCACCGAAGTCCCGCCGGACCAGGTGAAGACGCTTCAGAAGGAAACGAAGATCGACGTCGTGGGCGGTCCGGTCGACAACGTCTACGGCCTCGTCTTCGACGTCCTCTCGAACCCCGTCATGCAGAAGAAGGAACTGCGTCAGGCGATCCTCCACGCGATCGACCGCGACCTCCTCGTGCAGGCGCTCTTCTCGAATCAGACGGTTGCCGCCAACAGCTTCCAGTCGAAGACCTTCGGCGACCTTTACCTCGCCGACGCCGACAAGAAGCTCTACGACCCCGCGAAGGCCAAGGAACTCATCAAGGCCTCGGGCTACAAGGGCGAACCCATCGTCTGGCGCATCCAGGTGGGCTACTACACGCAGGAAATGACGGTTTCGCAGGCGATCGCCGGCATGTTGAAGGCCGTGGGGCTCAACGTCAAGATCGAAGTGAAGGAAAACTGGACGCAGGTCGAAGCCGCCGGGAAGGACCGCATGATCAACAACGCGAGCTTCTCGGCCTACTTCCCGGATCCGGCCGCACAGCTCTGGCGCCGCATGAAGCCGGGCAGCTCCTGGGTTTCGATGGGCTTCTTCGGTGAAAGCACGCCTTCCTACGCGAAGTTCGTGGAGCAGGGCAAGATCCTCGAAAACTCGGTGGATCCGGCCGAACGCAAGAAGGCCTGGGAAACGATGCTCGCGATCTTCGCGGACGATCCCTACGCCTGCCCGCTCTATCAGCTTCCGATGATCTACGCGAAGCAGAAGAACGTGAACTGGACGCCGGGCACGCAGGGTTCGCTCGACCTCTCGGCCGACAACCTCTCCTTCAAGTAAATCCGACACTCTCCGGGCCCGGGAGGGGCGCGCGAGCGCCCGCCGGGCCCTTATTGCCATACGCCAAACCCTTATGACCCCAAACGAAGCCACGCCGTCGTCCCTTTTGCGCGTTCGGGATCTGCGCGTCTCCTTCGGGGCCGTGGAAGTGCTCCACGGCGTCGATCTGGACGTGCGCCCGGGCGTCATTCACGCTCTGATCGGCGAGTCGGGCTCGGGCAAGAGCGTCCTCGCGCGCTCGATCCTGGGTCTCGCCGGCCGCAAAAGCCGCACGACGGGAAGCATCCGCTTTGAAAACCGCGAACTCGTGGGCCTCACCGAAAAGGAATACCGCGCGATCCGCGGCGCCGAAATCGGCATGGTCGTGCAGGACGCCATGAGCGCTTTGAACCCCATGCGCACGATCGGCGAACAGCTCGTCGAAACCATTCGCTTCCGTCATCCCGACTACCGCACCGGCCGCACGCCGCACGAGGCGGACCTGCGCGACATTGCGCTGTCGTACCTGAAGACGGTCGGGATCACGGCACCCGAAAAGCGCATGGACGCCTACGCCCATCAGCTCTCGGGCGGCATGCGCCAGCGCATCATGATCGCGCTCGCCCTCGTGGGCTCGCCCAAACTCCTTCTTGCGGACGAACCGACGACCGCCTTGGACGTCGTGGTGCAGCGCGAACTTCTGACCGAACTTCGCGAACTCGTCCTGGCACGCGGCATGTCGATGCTTCTCGTCACGCACGACCTGCACCTTGCGCACGACGTCGCCGATGACGTCTCCGTCATGTACGCGGGGAACATTCTGGAAGAGGGCCCGGTCGGCAAGGTCATTCCGAACCCGGCGCATCCCTATACCGAAGGGCTTTTGAACGCCATGCCCGACATGACGTCGACGCGCGGGTCGCTCACGCCCATTCCGGGCGAAATTCCGCCGCCCGACAAACTCGGGAACGGCTGCCCCTTTGCGAGCCGCTGCGCCCGCGCGACGGATCGCTGCCGCACCGTGTTCGACGCGATGAAAAAACTCGACGACGATCACTGGCAGTCCCGCTGCACGCTCGCGCACGAAGCCGAAGCGAAGGTCGAAGAGGAAGTCTCCGACACCGCCTTCGGCGACGCGCAGGAAACGGACTTCGCCGTGATTTCGGACGTGCGCCTGAAGCGCCACTGCTACTACGCGCGAAAGGGCTTCTTCGGACGCCTCACGCCCTGGAACGTTTTGGAGGACATCGACCTCCAGATCCGTGCGGGCGAAGTCATGGGCCTCGTGGGCGAATCGGGCTGCGGGAAGTCCACGCTCGCCCGTCTCGTTCTCGGTCATCAGCGCCCGACCGAAGGGTCGGTGCGCTTCAAGGACGAAGAGTTGCCCGAACCCCGCACGCCCGAGTGGCGCAAGCAGCGCCCGGCGCTTCAGATGATCTATCAGGACCCCTACGGGTGCTTTGACTCGCGCATGCCCGTCATCAATCAGGTCGCAGAACCCCTCGTCGTTCACCGCGGTCTCTCGAAGGAAGACGCTCTGAAGGAAGCGGCGAAGGTTCTGAAGGCGGTCGGGATGCCGGAACACCATATGACGCGTCTCCCCGCCACGATGTCGGGCGGACAGCTCCAGCGCGCCGCCATCGCGCGCGCCGTGGCGTTGCGGCCCGCTTTGCTCGCCTGCGACGAACCTGTGGCGTCGCTCGACGTTTCGATTCAGGCGCAGGTGCTCGAGCTTCTTCTTCGCCTCAAGCGCGCGACCCGCATGTCGATGCTCTTCGTGTCGCACAACCTCAACGTCGTGCGCTATCTCTGCGACCGCGTAACCGTCATGTACCTCGGACGCATCGTCGAATCCGGGAAGACCGACGACGTCTTCCACCGGCCGCTTCACCCCTACACGAGGCTCTTGCTCGCCTCGACCCCGGGGGCGGACGCGTCCGTCGTGCGCTTTTATCCGAAGGGCGCGATGCCGAGCCCGATCGACCGTCCCGAAGGCTGCGTCTTTGCGAACCGCTGCCCGCTCGCAACCGACCGTTGCTCGCGCGAAGTCCCCGAACTCACGGATGTGAAGGGTGAGGAACGCCGCATTGCCTGCTGGGCGTCCGAAAACGCCCTCAAGTCTCTCGGAAAGATGGAGGAAACCGAATGTTCCCGTTGATCGCCCGCATCGTCTTCCGATCGGCCCTCACGCTCTTTTTGCTCGCGGCCTGCGTTTTCTTCGGGCTGCACCTGACGGGCGACCCCGCCCGAATCATGCTGGGCGACGGCGCGGACGCCGCCGCCATCGCCGCGTTTCGCGAGCAGTGGGGCCTCAACCGCCCGCTCTGGGAGCAGTTCTTCATCTACATCGGAAAATTCCTGCAGCTCGACATGGGGAAGAGCTACCTGACGGGTCTTCCCGTCAAGGACGTCTTCCTCGAGGCCCTCGACGCCACGATGCACCTCATGATCCCGACCGCGGTCGTGACGCTTCTGATCGGCATTCCCTCCGGGGTCGTCGCGGCGCTCTACCGCAACACCTGGGTCGACAAGACCATGATGTTCGTGAGCGTCTTCGGCTATGCCGTCCCGAACTTCTTCATGGGCGTGCTCCTTCTTCTCATCTTCTCGATCACGCTCGGGATTCTGCCTTCCTACGGGAACGCCACGGTCTGGCACTACATCATGCCGGTGATCACGATGGCGACGAGCGAAGCGGCGATCTTCTCGCGCTACGCGCGCTCCGCGATGATCGAGGCGCTGAATCTTCCCTGCGTCAAGGCGGCGCGCATGCGCGGTCTTCCGCGAAAGCGCATCATCTGGCTCCACGCGCTTCCGAACGCCATGCTCTCGATCCTCACGATTCTGGGCTTTTTCCTCGGCACCCTCGTTGCGGGCGCCGTCATCACGGAAAACGTCTTCTCGTGGCCGGGCGTGGGCAAGCTCCTCGTGCAGTCGGTCGCAAACCGCGACATTCCGGTCGTGCAGATGATCGTTCTCGCTACGGGTGCGTCCCTCATCACGGCGAACCTCTGCATGGATCTGCTCGCGCTCGTCGTCAATCCGCGTCTGCGCAAGGCCTCGTAATTTTCACGAACCATTCTTTCAAGGAACCTTCATGTCGAACACCGCAGTTTCCACGCGCCGACTTCTGAAGCCCGCGAGCGGGTGGCTCGTGCCGGGAAGCGCCGCGCTTCTGATCTTCTTCTTCGTCTCGGGTCTGCTCGCTCCGTGGATCGCGCCCTACGGGCTCGAAGACATGGACCTCACGGCCCGTCTCGTGATGCCGTTTACCTCCTGGACGCACCCCTTCGGGACGGACGAATTGGGCCGAGACGTCTTCTCGCGGCTTCTCTATTCGCTTCGCCTCTCCTTCATCCTCGCCGTCTGCGGCACGATTCTCGGGGCGATCGTCGGGACGTTGCTCGGCTTTCTCGCGGCCCGCTTCGGGGGCTTCGTGGACGACCTCGTCAACACCGGGGTCGACTTCACGGCGAGTCTTCCCTTCATCATTCTGGCCTTGACGATTCTCGCCTTCCTCGGGACCGACGTCACGGTGATCATCGTCATCATGACGGTCTACGGCTGGGACCGCTACGCCCGCCTGACGCGAAACCTCGCGCGCTCGGCCTACACCGAGGGCTACGCGTCCGCCCTGGAAGGCCTCGGCATTCCGACCTGGCGCATCGGTCTCAAGCACATTCTCCCGAACATCGCCTCGGCGCTCGTCGTCAACATGACGCTCAACTTCCCGGGGATGATTCTGCTCGAGACGTCGCTCTCCTTCCTGGGCGTCGGCGTCCAGCCCCCGATGAGCTCTCTGGGTACGATGCTCGGCTTCGGGCGCGACTACCTCACGTCCGCCTGGTGGATCGCCGTGATTCCGGGCGTCGTGATCGTGCTCGCCACGCTCTCGATGTCGATTCTGGGCGACTACGTGCAGCAAAAGCTCGATCCGGAGAACCGCTGACCGAATACCGCAGAAGAGAGGAGCCACGAATCCCGGTGCGTCCGGAGCCGTTCATCATGTCCGGGGGCGGCTTCGGGCACACGGGACTTTCGGGTTTCACGCCTGCGGTTTGCCGTGCTCGGCGCTGCGATCCCGCTCGTGCCCGGGGCCGTCCCGTCGGTGAATCCGGGAGGGCTTCGGGCGCGAAGGGGTTTCGGGATCCTTTCGTACGCCGTGCCGTACATTTATCCCTTTCGGCCCGGTGCGGGCGTTCTCCCGCGCTGCCGATTTTCCCGTGATTCTCACCGCGCCCGTCCGAAGGGCGCGAAAGAGAAGGAAAAACATGACGAAAGAAACGAAACACGCTTCGCCCCGCTTTTTGCTCGTGGGCTTTGACGGTCTTCGTCCCGACTGCGTGACGAAGGAAGACATGCCCGCCCTGCGGGCCTTTCTCGACGGTCACCGAGAGTGGACGAACTACCTCTCGACCTTCCCGACCGAAACCTACGTGAACCATCCGTCGATCTTCTCGGGCGGACGCCCGAACGAGCACGGAATCATCGCGAACGCCTTTTTCCGCCGCGGCAAAAAGGGCGAAGACGCGGTATTCGCGGGCTCCCGCGTGAAGTCGGTCGAGTCGCTCGGCGAAGAAGGGCTCTTCACGCTTCCGAGCCTCGGCGAACGCCTCGCGCGCGCCGGACGTACGCTTCGCGTCTACTGCGCGAACTCGGCCGGCAGCACCCGTCTGCAGCACCACGAAGCCGGGAAGTTCCCGGGGCACCTGAATCTCTGCGTGCACGACTTCACGACGATCGTCCCCGAAGAGGAAGGCCGCGCGATCGCCGAGCGCTTCTCGGCCGTGCCGCTCAAGTTCCCGGACTTTGACGGGAACGCCCTTTTGACGGAGCTTTTCTTCGAATACGAAGTCCCGCGCGGACTCGGCGACGTCACCGTCCTCTGGTACGGCGAACCCGACCATTCCTCGCACGAATTCGGTCTCTGGGACGACCGCACCCGAGCCGCCCGCCGCAGCGCCGACGACGAATTCGCCAAGGTGCTCGCCTGGTGGGAGGAGAAGGGTCGGGACGCAGGCATTCAGCTCGTCGTCCTCTCGGACCACGGCCACGGCGTCGTGGAACGTCATGCGGATCTTCTCCGGCCGCTTCGCGACGCGGGCTTTACGGTCCTTCGCGGCGAAGACGTGAGAAACGGGGCCGATCCCGAATCGGCCGACGTGGTCGCCGTCGGAACATACGCCGCGGGCCTCTGGTTCCGGGACGCCTCGCAGGCGAACCTCGTTCGCGCGCGCGACGCCCTCATGGCCTCTCCCGACGTGGGACTCGTTTTCTCGCAGCCCGTCTCGAAGGGGTCGGCCGACGTCGAGGGGATCGTTCCGGGAACGCTTTCGGAAGCCCTCGTCTTCTCGGACCACGTCCGGGGTCCCGACCTTCGCATCGTGGGGCGGGGCGACTCGGAAAAGGGAACGCTCGTCATGATGGAGGAACTTCCTCTCGGGGCGGGCAACCACGGGGGGCTCCTTCCTCAGGAAGTGAAGTGTCTTCTCGGGGCCGCGGGCACGATGTTCCCGGGCGCCGCGCGTCACGACGAACCCGCGGGTCACGACGACCTTGCGGTGACGATCATGATGTCGCTGCATCTCCTCGACGACGAGGCTGAGCTGCCGCTTCCGAAGGGGCGCTTCCTTCGGGAAGCCGTGGGCGAAGTACGAGAGAATGCCTCAAAGAGCGGGCGCGCCGTCACGGAAACGATTACGCTCTCCTGCGGCGACTTCACGCAGTACCTGAAGCGCCGCGACTACGCGGGGCACCGCTACGTGCTCGAAGGCGGACGCATCGCCTGAGAAGCGCGGTCCCCCCGCGGCCTTCGGGCCGCCGACAATTCGAACGTGCGCCGAAGCGGAAGGCATTCGTTTCGGCGCGAAGAATTCTCTTTCGGGCCTTGAGGGTCCGCCAACCACTTTGGATGCAAGCATGATTGCGATTTTGACCGGCCCCGGAGCCGAAACCCTTCGCCTTGACGTTTATACCGAGCCGCGTCGGCAAACGGGGGCGATCCGCTTCGACGTTTTCCCCGACACGGAAGCGGACCGCAAGGCCCTTCGCGCCGTCGCCGACGCGATCGAAGGGGACGTCTTCTTTTTGGAAACGCTTCCGTCCCTCAAGACGATCCGCCACGCCTTCTTCGACATGGACAGCACCTTGATCGACAACGAGTGCATCGACGACATGGCGGCGTGCTTCGGCGTCGGCGAACAGGTGGCCGACATCACGCGCCGCGCGATGGAGGGGCATCTTCCCTTTACGGAAAATCTGAAGCTGCGCGTCGCGCTTTTGAAGGGCGCGCCCGAATCCGTGCTTCAGAAGACGATCGAGGGCGTCCGCTACAACCCGGGTGTCGAGAAACTCTTTCTTTTCCTGCGCGGTCACGGCGTCAAGACCACGATCGTTTCGGGCGGTTTCCGTCCGATCGCGCTCCACGTTGCCGAACATCTCGGCGCCGACGGGGTGCTCACGAACGAAGTGGTGGTTCGCGAAGGACGCCTCACGGGCGAGGTGACGGGACCGGCGGGCGGAGAAATTCTCGACGCCGAAGGAAAGCGCCGCGCCGTGGAACTCTTCACGGCGGTCGCGGGCGACCGACTCGAGAACGCCATGGCGACCGGGGACGGCGCAAACGACCTTCTCATGGTGCGCGCCGCAGGGCTCGGGGTTGCGTACCACGCGAAGGCCGTCCTCACGCAAGCCGCGGACGTCGCCGTCCGCAAGGGAGGACTCGATACGCTCGCGCACCTCTTCGAAGAGTCTTGGTACAATGCTTGATCTAGGGTTATCCCTGAAAATAATAAAAGGAGGTTTTCATGCCGTTTTCTCCGGAACATCCCCCGAAGCTCGTCGTCTTCGACTTGGACAACACGCTCATCGCCTGCGACTCTTCGCAGCTTTGGATCGACTACCTCTATGAAGAGGGGGTCGTCACCGATCCCTTCTACAAGGAAGAGAACGACCGCATGGTGGCCGAGTACCACAAGGGAACGCTCGACATCGCGGCCTATCTGCGCGCCGTGACGCCCGCGATCTACGGAATCGATCCCGAGCGCCTCGACGAACTTTTGAACGACTTCGCCGAACGCCGGATCCGTCCGCACTTCTACCGCGAAGGGCTCGAGCGCATCGAACGCGCGAAGGCCCTCGGCATTCCCGTGCAGATCATCTCGGCCACCTGCACCTACATCGTCAAGCCCATCGCCGAGCGTCTCGGCGTGCCCGGCGACAACGTGATCGGGATCGACATGGTGACGGACGACGAGGGCCGCATCACGAACGAAATCGACGGGATTCCCTCCTTCCGGGAAGGGAAGGTGGAGCGCGTGCAGGAAGTCCTCGCGCGCTACGGATTGAAGCCCGAAGACATGCTTTTCTTTACGGACAGCCGCAACGACCTGCCGCTTGCTCTCTATGCGGGCGCCACGGAAGTGGTGGATCCCGATCCGGTGCTCCTTGAAAAGGCGAAGGAAATGGGCTGGCCGGTGCATGCGTGGCACACGGTCTGATCCAAAAGCGAAAAGCCCCGAGGTCTCTCGGGTGAGGTTCGGAACTCTCGGCGCGAAGGTGCCGGGCGTTTCGTTTTTCGGGGGGCGGGGTGGAAAGTGTTTCCGCCGCTTGTCATTTGTTACTTCGACATAGGCTCGCCTAAGACTCGGCAAGCTTTCTCCTAAGTCTCGGATGGAAGAATGACGCTGTAGAGAGAAACGACTCTCCGACAAGATTTCTCCAACGAAACAGAAGGAACACCATCATGAAAAAGACGATCGTCTTTGCCTCCGTCGCCGCTTCGGCTCTTGCGCTCGCCACGCTTTCCTACGCCGCCACCGATACGGATCCCAATGCTCCCGCAGCGGTTACGCAGGCCGCTTCGAAGATCGGCATGGCCGACGCGCTCGAAGCCGCCAAGGCAAAGTACCCCGACGCCGAAGCGCTCTCTGCGACGCTTCACGGCACCCGCTCCTACGGCCTCGTCTGGGACGTTCGCATGGAAGGGAAGGACGGTACGGCGGCCCGCGTCTTCGTGAATCCGGAAGACGGCACGGTCCTCGCCTCGAACGACATCGGCATCCGCAACGGCGCCCGTTTCGAACGCGGTCCGGGTTACGGTCCCGGCATGGGCATGAACCCCGACTGCCCGCGCATGGGTGAAGGCCGCGGCTACCATCACGGTCACTTCGGCGGGCATCACGGCGGCCGCCGCGGCGGTGACTGCCCCTGGTTCTGAGCTGGCACCGAGACTGATTGAGAGAGACTGACGGGGGAGGAACTTCTTCTCCTCGATCGAAAGGAGGCGCTTTCCGGGAGAAATTCCGGGGGCGCCTCTTCATTTGTCGAAGGGGAAGAACGGATTCGGAACCTTGGGTGCACGGTTGTTGAATGTTCAATAAAATAAACGCAACCTTGAAGTATGTTCTTTTTATATGACAAAACACACCCGTTCCGTCCTTCTTCCCCGAAGGATCGAAAAGAAGCTCTCCATCGTCGGTGAACAAATCCGCGCGGCGCGTCTTCGCCGCAATCTTCCGCTCGCGCTCGTCGCTGAACGCGCGCAGTGTTCGCGCGTCACCGCGATGAAGATTGAAAAAGGGGATCCCACGGTCTCGATGGGGGCCTATCTGCGGGTGCTCTTTGCCCTGCAGTTGGCGGACGACATTGAACTCCTCGCCAAGAACGACCCCGTCGGGCGGGATCTGCAGGACATCGAACTGCGAAAGCGCGCGTCGAGGCGGTGAGAAAAGAGGAAGGTCTCCCTACGAGTGCGGCCCCCGAAACGGCGAAGCCCCGAAGACCGGAGTCTCCGAGGCTTCGCTGTGTGCGGATCCTTCCGCGGAATCGGTCGGGTGCGCCCGGCACCCGACTCGGCGGACCTTACTTCTTGGCTTCGGCCGGTGCCCAGGGATTGAAGGCCGGGGTCTTCGGACCGTTGGGCGGAAGGATCGGGTAGACGATCTTGGGCTGCTCGCCCGTGAGGGTCTTGAGGAACGCCACGATCTTCGCGGTTTCCTCTTCGGTGTAGCGCTTGCCGAGCTGGATGTCGCCCATCACCTCGACGGCCTTCTCAAGGGTAGCCGCTTCGCCGTCGTGGAAGTACGGATAGGTGAGTTCGATGTTGCGCAGCACCGGAACCTTGAAGCTCATGCGGTCCTGGTCGCGCCCGGAAATGGCCTTGACGCCTTCGGCGGTGTTCGTCGTTTCGTAGGGACGCACGACGCCCATCTTCTGGAAGGACTGACCGCCCAACTGTGAGCCGTTGTGGCAGATCGTGCAGCCCGAGGCCTTGAAGAGCTGATAGCCTTCGAGTTCGAACTTGGTGATGGCGTCCTTGTCGCCCTTGAGCCACTGGTCGAAGCGGTCGTTCGGCGTCACGAGCGTCCGTTCGAATTCGGCGATGGCGTCCGTGATGCGCTTGATGTCGACCTTGTCGTCGCCGAAGGCGGCCTGGAAGTACTTGCCGTAGCCCGGGATCGATGCGATCACTTCGACGGCGAGCTCATGGGTCGAAGCCATTTCCAAGGGATTCGCGATGGGGCCCGCAGCCTGTTCGGCAAGGGTCTTGGCGCGGCCGTCCCAGAACTGGGCGATCTGACCGTAGGAATTGAGAACCGTCGGCGAATTGATCGGTCCCTGCGCCCAGCGGTCGCCGATCGAAGTCTTCAGGTTGTCGACGCCGCCCGTGGCGAGATTGTGGCAGGAGTTGCAGGAAATGAAGCCCGAGCGGGAAAGACGCGGTTCGAAGTAGAGCATCTTGCCCAACTCCACCAGAGCGGGATTTTCAATCTTGACGGGTTCGATGGGGTCGACGGGTTCGGCGGCAAACGTCGCGGGGGCGGCGCTGAAAAGCGCGGCCAGCGTAAGCGCGGCAAGGGTCTTTTTCATGGATTCCTCTCTTAACGGTGCTTGGTTCTGCAAAGAGTCGGTCGATAGAAGTAGTTCAATCGATCGGTTTCATTTTATAAACGACCGCTATGCTCCGCCAATACCGAATTTCGATGCCGGATATAGTTCGACCGACAATCGAGGCGATTGTCTTCGTTTATGAGAGAGGAAAAACGGGCGGGAAGATTACGAACGTACGTCGTGCGGAAGAGGGGCTTCCCTCGGGAAAAGCACGGAACCCTCGACGGAAGGCGACGTCGGATAATTGAAAGCGTCTACTTCCGTCAACTTCCGTCTACTTCGCAGCCCGATGACTCCGCTTGAAAACCTCACCGCCTGGGAAGCGCTCGTCGTGGCGAGCAAAACGGGGAGCGTTACGCGCACCGCGCTCGTTCTCGACATGGAAATCACGCGCGTTTCGCGTCTTCTCGCCGACCTCGAGGGGACGCTCGGATTCGAGTGCTTCGACAAGACGCGCCGCCCCATGCGGCCGACGCCGCAGTGTCTCGAACTCGTGCGCAGGGTCGAGCCCCTCATCAACGGTTTTCGGGCTCTGCGCGCGGAAAACGAACAAAAGGACGAAGCCTTCCGCATCCGCTTTTCGGCGCCCGAGGAGCTCTCCCGGGACTTCTTTGCGGATTATCTCTGCACTTATTCGACGGAACACCCCGGAACGACCTTCTCCATTCTCGAGGAAATCCGTCCCGAGGAACTCCACAAGGCGGACGTGGACGTCGCCGTCATCAATCACCTCCCGATCGACGATTCGGGCCTCATGTTCCGACATCTGCATACGTCGTCCACCGTGCCGCTTGCAACCCCCGAGTATCTCGAAAAGTACGGGACGCCCGAAACGGTCGAGGACCTCGCCAATCACATCGGCCTTCTGCACCACTCGATCAACGCTCGCGACACGACGGTGCTCTACCGAAACGGCGTGGCTTCCTCTCCGCTTCGCTGGCGGGACACCTTCCTCGCCAGCGACCAGGTGACGCTCAAGAGGCTTCTTCTCAACCACCGCGGCATTGCGGTCGACCTCTTTCTCGGACACGTCGTCGACGAGATCAACGAGGGGAAGGTCGTTCCGGTGCTCCGCGGCTGGGAGCGCGCCCCCTGGCACATGTGCGTCGTGACGAGAACGGAAGACGCAGAGCGCTCGCCTCGCCTTCGGGCCTTCGCCGAGTGGTTCACGGGTTATGCCGGCAATGCGCTTCGCGTCGTGACGCGAAAAGGTTGGCGAGGTCTCAACCGCTCGACCCGGCAAACCGCCGAGCCCGGAAACTGAACAATAGGCAAAGAACGGAAAAAGAGGGAAAAGGTCCGAAGCGCCGCCGCCCCGGACCTTTTCCCGTCTTGGAGGAATCGTTGCGCGTCAGCGCAGAACCCCGATCGCGGTTGCGATCGAAAGGCCCGCACGACGACCGTCCGCCAACGCCCGGTTCACGAGCGCCGGTCCGCGAACCGCATCGCCGCCCGCCCAGAGTTTGGGCGCGCTCGTGCGGCCTTCGTCGTCGGTGACGATCCGTCCGGCATCGTCGTAGGCGACGCCCAGGGTTTGGAGTTCCCCGTCGGGAACCGGACGGAAGCCGTAGGCGACGATCACGACGTCCGCGGGGAGCGTTTCGGACGGTTCGTCCGGGTTAGCCACATTACGCAGGGCAAGACCGTTGAGCGTCCCGTCGGGCGAGATCGAAAGAGACGAAAACGTGCGTCCGCAGAGAAGCGACACGCCTTCCGTTTCGGCACGGGCGAGGTCCGACGGACGGGCCCGCAAGGCGTCCTTTGCGCGTCTCGCAACGAGCGAGACGGACGCCGCCCCGAGCCGCACCGCGGTTCTCGCGCAGTCGAGCGCCGTGTCGCCGCCCCCGAGAACGGATACGCGGCGGCCCTTAAGCGTCTCGATCGGGAAGGACGCGTCGGGAAGCTTCCAATCCTTCGCCGCGACGGCGCGAAGGAACACGTCCGCCGTCATGACCGAAGCGTTGTCCGCGCCAGGAAGATCGAGCGTCACGGGCCGGGCCGCGCCCGTACCCGCAAAGACGGCGTCGAATTCGTTGGCGAGATCCCGCCAGGCGACGTCTTTTCCGACCGAGATCCCCAAGGCGAAGCGCACGCCCGCGTCTTCCAGAAGCTTCACGCGGCGGGCTACGATCCCGCGCGGAAGCTTGAAGGCGGGAATGCCGAGCGAGAGCAAGCCGCCCGCAACCGGGGCGCGGTCGATTACGTGGACCTCGACGCCGAGGCGCGCGAGCACGTCGGCGCAGGCGAGCCCCGCCGGGCCCGAACCCACGACCGCGACGCGGCGGCGCCGCGCCGCATGACGAACGTCGGGACGCCAGCCCGCCTTCAGGGTCTCGTCGGCCAGAGTCTTCTCGAGCATCGCGATCGCGACGGGACGGCCGTCGTGTTCCGCCGCGCAGGCGCCTTCGCAGAAACGCTCCGTCGGACAGACGCGGGACGTGATTTCCGGGAAACCGCCGGAAGCGAGCAGCACTTCTGCCGCTTCCTCACGACGGCCGCGGGCGAGAAGCGCCGTCGCGCGCGGCATGCGGTCTCCGAGGGGACAGCGTTCGCCGCAGGCGCCGCAGTGAATGCAGCGGGCGACTTCCGAGCGCTCTTCTTCGGGGGAGAGGACGGCGTCCGTCCCTTCGACCGTCGCCGCGGAGAGATTGCCTTCCTGTTTCAGCGTGGAGGAAGCCGTGGAAACGGGAAGGATCGGGACGGTCTTCCTCCCCGAGTCGGCGAGGAAGGGGAAGTGCACGGCCCCCGTCGGACAGGCGGCCGCGCAGGCGCCGCACTTCGTGCAGCGGGCGAGAAGCATCGGGTCGTTCGCGACCGACGCCGGGTCGATCCCTTCGGGACAGACGTCGCGGCAGATCGTGCAGGGAACGCCGTGGGTCATGCGGGTGCAGAGATCCTCTCTAGCCTTCGGACGGAAGAAGCGGTTGAGGCGAGAGGCAAGCGTCCAGAGCGCGCCCAAGGGGCAAAAGCGCGAGCACCAACGGCGAAGAACGAGGAGTTCCAGCACGAGAAAGCCCGCGAACCAGAGGATCGCCCAGTTCGTTTCGTTGAATTCAAAAAGTCGCCAGAGCGCCACCGTGAGGGCAAAGGTGAGGCCCACCGGGCAGATGAGACAGAAGACTGGAAAGCCGAAGACGGCGCTCGAAGCGAGGGCGCCTCCCAAAATCCAGTAGGGCGTCTTCTCGGTCGCTTGATCGGCCTTTTCCTTCACGCGGCTTGCGAGGGCGCAGTCCTTGCAGGAGGAGGAAGAGCAGGATGCGCCGCTCGGGCAGGAGCGCGGAGCGTTCTTGCCGCTTTCGGAAGCGGTGTTCGACGACGCGTTCGTCGTCGTGCACGCGGAAGTCCGCGGCGTTTCAGAGGCCGCCGGGGATTCCTTCAAGCCGAGCCCAAAACGCCGTCCCGGCGCGCGAAGCTTGGAAAGGGCCTTCTCGACCCAGGGCACGGGGCAGAGCCACCCGCAGAAGAAGCGCCCGAGAAGCGCCGCGACGACGAGAAACACCGCGAAGCCCACGAGGGCGCGCGGGAGGAAGGTCTTCGAAGCGAGCATCGCTTCGAGGTTGCCCAAGGGACAGATCGCGGCGATCTCGGCGATGCCAAACGACGAGGCTGTTCCCCAGCCCGTGTGCACGGCAAGACCGAGGAGAAAGAGCAGGAAGAAGGCGAGCGCCGCCAAGGCGCGCAGGCGCGGGCCCGTAAAGAACTTTTTCATGCCGCACCTCCTTCAGTAGCCTCGAGTGCGGCGAAGGGCCGCACCACGATCCCGCGCTCGACGCCCGTCCGATAGGACTGGAAGACGTTCGCGGGACAGACGTTTTCACAAAGGCCGCAGCCGTTGCAGATCTCGGGGTCGATCACGGGGACCTTGTGCTCGTCGAGCGTCACGGCGTCGTAGGGGCACTTCTCCTCGCAGACGCGGCAGGCGGCCGTGCGAAGCGCAATGCAGCGCTCGGTGAGGACCGCCAGTCCCACCTTGGTCGTTTCCTTGGGGAAGGGAAGAATCGCGCCCGTAGGACACACCTCGGCGCAGAGTCCGCAGAAGTCGCAGTGCCCGAGCCGGAAGTCGAGGACGGGCGTTCTCATCCGAACGAGCCCGTCCGACCAGTCGGTCATGCCGATGACGGAGGTGTGGCAGACGCTTCGGCAGCGGTCGCAGCGAAGGCAGCGCGCGAGGAATTCCGATTCTTCCACGCTTCCCGGCGGGCGAACCGCGCGTTTCGAAAACTCGAGGTCTTCCGCGTCGTCTGCGGACGCAGCGGCGCCGAGCGCAAAAAGGGCGGCGACGCCCGTCACCGCGGCCGTCCCCTGAAGGACCCTGCGGCGGCCGACGTCAACCGACGTGTCGGGCGTATGCGACGGACCGTTCGAGGAGAGGTCCGTCTTGGGATTCATGTTTGTCATTCAGCCTCCCGCATCATTGCAAACGAGAGAGGGATCTCCGCACTTTGAGACGGGGGATCCGACCCTCCGGCGGGCCCCGATCGTCAGGAGGCCTTTCCTTCGGCCTCGGCGAGGAGGTCGTCGAGAAGCGCCTCGTCCATCGCGAGGAAGCCTTCCGTGAGAAGCGACACGGCCGGATAGAAGTCGGTCGCCGGGCACTTTCTCACGTCGCGGCAGAAGTCCGCGACCCAGCGAAGGGGATGCTCGAGCAGGAACTGCTTCGACGCGCGAAGGGTCGCGAGGAACGCGGCGTCGCGTTCGGGATCCGCCCCTTCGGCCGAGTAGGCCGCAAGAAGCCGATCGTTCAGGTGTGCGAGAAAGGAGAGTTCCAGTCCGAGCTGGTCTTCGTGTACGTCCACCTTCGGATCCTTTTCAAAGCCCGCTTCGCGGTAGGTGCGGCAGACCGCCTCCCAGGCGTCCTGCATGACGAGGTGTTCGGGGCTCGTGTAGACGGATTCGATCGGGTAGGCCGCGCCTTCGCTCACGCCCGCGGAGAGGAAAATGCGTGCGTAGTCGACGGCGAGCGTTTCGATGGGGTCGGGACCGAGGTCGGAGGCGACGACCTTGGCAAGCCGCTGCCAGCCTTCGGCCATGCGGGGTTCGTCCGCCGTGTCGGGGAAGGTCATGCCGCGAAGCGCGGTCCAGAAGGCTTCGTCCACTTCCGTGAGGTAAAAGCGCGAGAGGAAGCGGTAGAGATTGCCGCGGCCTTCGAGGAGATGCGCAAGTTCGGGGGTCTTCTGCATGATGGATTCCTTTTTGTGGGGTCTGTTCTTCTTTTTGACGAGTGTTTGTGCAGGACTCGGGGAAGAGTCCTCCCGAAGGATCATCGCACGGAAAGTCCTTCGGTAGGATTCGTCCGCAGGGACGAGAGCCGCTTTTCAGGGCGGCAAAGTTTGGCCGGTTTCGCTCTTCGTCTTTCTCATCAGGCAAGTCCCAGCACAAGGTGTTGCCACGCGCCCGCGGCGAAGGCCGAAAGCGTCGCCAGAGCGATTCCGAGAACGGGATTTCGCTTCAGCGTGTCGGAGGCGAATTGGGCGGCGAGGAACGAGAGAAGAACGCTCGGGACGATCACGCCCGCCCAGAAAAGCCAAGCGTTCGTACCCGTAAGAAGCGAAGCGAGCGCCGTGCGGGCCGAGGCGTCGGTTGAGGCCGCCGCGAAGTAGCAGGCAAGCCCGACCAAGGGCGCCAAGGCGGCAAGGCGCGTGCTTTCCCAAAGAGGTTCGGAGGCGGTTTCGCCCGTCTTCTCTTCGGCTTTCTTCAGAACGCTCAACGCCGGACCGGCACTTTCATGGCCAGCGGCGCCGAGGCTTTTGGCGAGCATCACGCCCGCAAGCCACGCAAAGCCCGCCGTCGGAAGGACGAGCGTCCACGTGTTCCAGACGGGACGCCAGGGCTGCACCGCGGCCGAGCCGGTCGCAAGCGCGAGAAGAAGGCCCGAAAGGGCGGCGAGAAGCGAGAGCTTTCCCGCCGTCCTGCGGGTCGCGCCCGTGAGGAGCGCGGCGAGGTAGGCCGCGCCCGCCAGGAGCGCGAGAAGGAGCGAGGCGAGCTCTCGAAAGATCGCCGTGCCGGGATTCGAGAAGACGGAAAAAAGGAGGGCGGGGCGTCCGAACTGACTCACGAGCGCGGCCGCTGCGGCAAGCGTCGCCGCAAGGGCCGCGAGGGTGAGCGCGGTCAGACGGTCCGTCCCCGCGCGGCGAAGTTCGCCGAAGGCCGTCGCAAGAAGGCACCCGGCCGCCGCGGCGGCGAAGAACGCGTACACGCTCGGCAGAAACGTCGCCATCGCTCACTCCTCTTTTCTTCACCGACTGGCCTTACGGGAGCATCTTCGGCTGGTCTTCCGTCCAGTCGCCGTACTTCTTGTGCAGGATGTAGCGGACCGTGGGCTTGTTGCCGACGTCGCGCATGGCGTGCACGTTTTCGGGACCGGCCGCCTTGATGGCCTTGGAGACGTCGCTTTCCGGATCGTCGATGTCGCCGAAGAAGCGGGCGTGCGCGCAGCAGGCCTTCACGCAGGCGGGCTGTTCGCCCGCCGCCTGCAGGTGATTGCAGAGCGTGCACTTTTCCACGACGTTCGTTTCCGGATTGAAGGAGCGCGCGCCGTACGGGCAGGCCGTCATGCAGGCGCGGCAACCGATGCACTTTTCCTTGTCGACGAGAATCTGGCCGTCTTCCGTGCGGTAGGTGGCCTTCGTCGGGCACACCTTCACGCAGGGCGCGTCCTTGCAGTTCTGGCAGACGTGCGGAAGGAAGTACTGCTTGATGTCGGGGAAGACCCCCGTCGGGCCGATCGTGTGGACCTTGTTGAGGTACACCCCGAGCGGCACGCCGTTTTCCTGCTTGCAGGCGACTTCACAGGCCATGCACCCCGTGCAGCGGTCGAGGTCGATAACCAAAGTTTTTTGCGTCATAACGAAAATTCCTTTTGGGAGGCCGCGTCGGCACGGACGGCTCGCGTCCGTGCGTCACGCGGCTTCGAACGAGACGGTTCGGGTCGAATCAGAATCAGAGCTTCGGATTCGGCGTCGTGTCCGTGGGCTGCGGCAGCCACGGCTTGAAGTCCTCGGGCTTCTGCCAGATCCCTTCGGGGGCGCCCGGCGCCTTCGAGATGCGGACCTGGATGCCGCGCAGCGTGTAGGTGCCGACCACGTCGTTGAACGGCGGGTCGTTCTTCGTCAACACGTTCACGTTGGCTTCCATCCAGCCGCGCGTCGGCGTCGTCAGCGTTTCCGGGAACCAGAAGCGTTCCTGATAGAGAACGCCCGGGCTCACGCCTTCGGTGACGAGGACCTTGCCGCGGGTCTTGCCGCGAAGCGACTCGATCCAGGCCCAGTCGCCCGTCTTGAGGCCGTACTTCTTCGCGTCGACCGGATTCACCCAGAGTTCGGGTACCGGATAGATTTCGCGCAGGTACGGAACGTTGCGAAGCGTGCCGTGGTGATAGACCGGAATGCGCCCGTTCGTGAGGATGAGCGGGAATTCGCGGCCGATCTCGTTCGTCGGATTTTCGTGGGGTTCCAAATAGTAGGGAAGCGGGTCGTAGTCCTTCGAGGCGGGCGGGAGCGGCTGCAGGGCGTAGGGCTTGCCGGTGCGGCCGAGCGTGATCCACACGTCGCCGTAAAGTTCGAGCTTCTTCGAGGGCGTGCGGAAGCCCTTCGGAAGACCCGTCTTCGGATCCTTTTCCTTGTAGACGTAGTAGGTGTTCCACTTGTCGTAGGGCATGTACGTGACCGGGTTGTTCGCAAGGAGCTGCTTCCAGGTCATGTTGATGCGCTTCAGACGGCCGTCAAGGAGTTCTTCCATCGAATCCCAGTAGGCGAGGTCGTCCTTCATGAAGTTGGGGTCGCAGGCGCGCTGGGCGTTTTTGTTGCCGAGCGAGGCGCACTTCTTGATGAGCTTCGACCAGAAGAGCGTTTCGTCTTCCGTTTCCCACACGTGCGCGACCGCCTGGCGGGCGAACACCATGTTGAGGGATTCGATGAGCATGTTCGTTTCGAGCCACTCGGTCGCGGGCAGCAGAATGTCCGCGTACATCGAGAAGGACGTCGGATACATGTACATGTGGACGATGAGGTCCACGTTTTCCATCGCCTTCACCCAGGAGCCCGCGTTGCCGTTGACGCCGAACTTGTTGCCCGAGCGTTCGAGCCAGACCTTGATCGGATAGGGCTTGCCCGTGAGCATCGCCTGGAGCACGGCGCTCGGCTGCGCGGCGTCCCACTGGATGAGGCCCTTGTGCTCGTTCGAGCCCAGACGCTTCGTGAGCTGACCTTCCGGAAGGAGGTAGGAGCAGCGGGTGGCCAAGGAACCCGCCGGAACGACGTTGCTCGAGGGATTGCGCTGCATGAGCGAGCCCGGACGTTCGACGTTCCCGAGAAGCGCGTTGAGGATCACGGCGCCCATGGCGGCCTGTACGGAGTTCGGCGTCTGGTCGGTCGCGACGCCGAGGGAGATACCCGAGGGACCGTCGCAGTAGATGCGGATCGCCTCTTCGATCTTCTTCGGATCGAGCCAGCATTCCTTCGCCGTCGCTTCGAGGGTCCAGGGTTCGACCCGTTCCTTGAGCGCACGGAAGCCCGTCACGTACTTCTTGCCGTTGTATTCGAACGCTCCGTCGAGCACCGGCTCGAGCATGTCGTCCCAGGGATAGGCGATGGGCTTCGGGGACTTCGTCTTCGCATCCCACACGACGTAGGTCTTGGCGTCGCCCTTCGGGTCGAGGTCGTTGGCGTGCACGAGCATCTTCGTTTCGACGTCGACGAGGTAGGGAAGGTTCGTCCAGCGCATGACGAACTCGTTGTCCCAGAGTTTGTTCGCAATGATGTAGCGCATCCAGCCGAGCATGAGCGCCACGTCGGTGCCCGGACGGATCGGCAGCCACACGTCGGCGCGGGCCGCTTCCGGAATGAAGCGCGGGTCGATCACGACCGTCTTCACGCCCTTCGTGCGAAGCGTGACGAGCGCCTGGCCGCCGCCCGCGGGGTTGCTGTAGGAGGGGTCCGTACCCCAGAGCACGATCGACTTCATGACCGTGTTCGGATTGTAGATTTCACGGCTCTTTTCGTCGGCGATCGACGTGTCGGGGCCGCCGTACATCATGTCGAACGCAAGCGTGCGCGGGAGGTAGCACTGCGCGCAGCCCGGTTCGTAGAAGTTCGGCGTGCCGAAGGCGTTCGCAACGCGCGGAATGCCGCGGAAGGCGGGGTTGCCGCCGCCGCCCGTCGTGATGAGGACGGATTCGGCGCCGTACTGATGACGCACTTCTTCCATCTTGCGGGCGATGCGGTCGATCGCTTCCTGCCAGCTGATGCGGCGCCACTTGTTTTCACCGCGCTTGCCGACGCGAAGAAGCGGATACTTGTTGCGGTTCGGGTGGTAGAGAGCGGAAATGCCCGCGAGTCCCTTCGGGCAGAGGGTGCCCTTGCTCATCGGGTATTCGGGGTTGCCTTCGAGCTTCACCACGCGGCCGTTTCGCACGTGGGCGAGCACGCCGCAGTTGTGAATGCAGGCGCGGCAGCAGGTCTTCACGATCTTCGTTTCACCCGCGGCGGCAGCGGCGGCGGGAGCGGCCTTCGCGGCCTCGGCGGCGTGCGCGGAGGAAACGAGACCTTCGGGCACGAGGCGGTTCACCGTGGCGGCAAGGCCCGCCACGGCCGTCGCTTCAAGAAAGCTTCGGCGAGATAGTTGCATAAGGGGTCTCCTTGGGGTTGGGAAGGCTTCGTTGGGGGTGTGCCTTCCGCAAAGTGGTGCGACGCGCGCGGTCTCGAACGCCCGATCGGTTCTCGGGAGCGTTCGACGTCGCGTGCATCGTCGTAGCCGGATCTCGGGCCCGACAATGTCGAATCGGACGCGGAGCTCGGTTTCCCGCATTCTCCAAGCGGGAGGGATTCTGCGGCATCCTGCTTTTTGCAAAGAACTTTGCTGTTTTTGCAAAAAGTTCTTGGGTGAGCATCATGGGATTTGAGGTGAAGGGGTTGCCGCAGAGGGAAGCGAGCGATTTTCTCTTTTAATAATACGCAAAGTGTACGTGGGGAAAATACGGGGAGCGAACGGAATGGTTGTCAGCGGGAGAAGCTCGCACAGGTTCAGATTTCGGGGCAATGACACGGGGCGACGGAAACTGCATGAAATTCGAAGGCGCCATTTTTTAGGTAGGTGAAAAGGGTGCAATGGCGTTGCGTCGTATTTCAGGGAGGGAGATTTCGATGGGGCGAGTGAGGGGAAAAACTGCGGTGGAATTAGGTCTGTCTGCGGAGGGTTTGTCCGGTTTTCACTTTTACTTTGTCGGCTGGAGTGTTGAGCTGTCGGTCATCGGGTTTGCTCTGTTTCCGAACACAACCACGCGAAACGTCTTCGTTGCGCAGGATTTTACTTATGAAGTGCGATATATGCAACAACATTGGCGACATTAGGGTTACCATGTATTTAGATTGTGAAATACAGGACGGGAGGGGTCTTGAGATGCAGAAGCGACTTGAAATGACTTGATATTAGGGTTGCCCCCCCCCCCCTGAAGAAATAAATTTAGTGCTAGGCGAGATTGATAAAATCCGCGGGATTCCGCTTTATTTGCGCGGCATTTCGATTTTTCAGAGTTTTTTTGAAAATTGAATTTCGCTTTTTTGTCGGATCGAAATGCACGCATCAGCTCAAATCGGAGCGGCGGAAGTTGTTGATTGGAATTGTTACGAGCATTGTGGTTGCGGTCGCGGAACACCGAGGAACGGGTTCCGGGAGCGCTTCCGGAGGACCAATTCATGCAGAAATCCATTCTTTCCGCCGCGGTTGCTTTTGCGCTCATGGGAATCTCTGCGATGCCTTCAGTTGAGGCTGCGGGAGTTGACGTAGATTTTGGATATGTCACCCAAGAGGAAGGAACGACGAAACTCATCGGCGGTTACGATGAAGAGACGGGCGCGACGAATGCGTTGAATATTCAAACGAGTGCCGACGCTCAGAAGATGCTGAGCGAAATAAAGGCTGCTTTGGCCAACAAAGATTTGACGGCATTGAGAAAGGCCATTGCTCAAATCGATTACGAACATCAAACCGCGATTTTGACGGGCACGACGGGCGGCGGTACGTTTGTGGATTATTCGACGGATGAAGGAGTTATCGGCTTACTCTCCATTGCCCTAGATAGCGCAGCGTTGATAACGCAAACAGTTGCTCCTGTGGAAGACGGCGATTTCACTTGGAATCTGCAGGGAGACACCCACATCACCATCGGTGATGCGGCGGGCGCTTCCGAGCCGGTGCTTCTTGCCACAGTCGGAGGAGATCGAGTGCTCAATGCCGATCTGTCCTCCGGTCAAACGTTGGGTGCTCCCACTGGCGATACGCTTTCGGTCGTTCGACAGGGCGATGTTCTCGTCAATGCGGAAAGCGGAAATCTCTTCCTGTTGACGGGTGGAAGTTCCGCGATCAATCTCTCCGCGGTCGAAGCCCATGCATTAGGGTTCATTAAGTACGGTGCCATGGCCCAGGAGACCTCCGCAACGATCGACGGGACCGTGACGCTCAACCTGGGCGGGCATGTGAATGCAGCCGGTGTTTTGGGGGCAGGATCCGCCATGGCGATTGCCGGGACGGCCAACTCGACCGTCACGGGCGACGTGTCGGTGAACGTCAATTCGGCACATCATAAAGACAACGCAGTTTCCGGCGTAGTGGCCGGGATTGTTGGCGGCGGTTCCGCCATCGGTACGCTTGGCGGTACCGCCACGACCACCGTTGAAGGAACGACCACCATTCAGATTGACGAGGGGACGGTCGGCGGTGTATTCGGCGGCGGTTTGGCCGCTGCGGCGGACTTTACCGATGTGGACGGCTTGGTCAAAGACGTTCTCGGCAGCATCGGAGGGGATGGTGCAGATTACTCGGACAACTTGACGTTCAACGAAAGCTTGTTGCACGAACCCGGCAGTGCCACGGCCTCTTCCGGGGACGTGCTGATTCTCATCGGAGGGGCTGACGCTCAGGGCAACGGTCCTTCCGTGGCCGGCGTGTTCGGCGGCGGAGCGGCTCTCGGCTACCAGTACGGTGACGTGACAAAAGGCGCCGCAGCCAAGTCGACGGTCGGAACGGTAACGATTCAAATCGGCGAAGAAGGAGGAACGAATCCCTTCCGCGACGAGAACGGCGACATCGACAAGGAAGCCAAAGGCGAGTTCTTCACCAATCTCAAAGTCACGCTCACCAATTTGGTGGAAGGAGGCTTGAGCGGCTTTGGCACGTCCGACGTGATCAGTCTTGTAAACGTCGCGGATCAACCCGGATTGACGGCGCTTGTTGCCGGCGGCGGTTTGTCGTTGGCCTGGGATCGAAACCGCGGTACGGAAAACGGAACCGACAACTTCGCTTCCGTCAGTTCGACGGTTGAAAACGTCAACATGACGGTCCTGAGCGGCTACAACGTCGGCTTGATCGGAGGCGGCGTGGCCGCCGCATCGGGACGAGGGACTGAAGACGGGACTCCGATGGCCGTGTCCGATGTGGAAGGCGAGGTAATGATCAATCTGGCGGGCGGTGAAACCGTCGGTGTCCTCGGCGGCGTGGCCGTTTTCGCCGGGACGCGAGAAGACAATGACGGTGTCGGCGCGCAGGCCAATGTCGGCTCTGCGAAGATCAACGTTTTCGACGGCGCTATAGTCGACGGCATTTTCGGCGGCGGTCTGGCCGTGGACGACACGAACCCCGTTGTCGATGGTGCGCCGGTTGAAACGACGAACGTTCTGGCGAAAGTTGATTCCGTGAACATCGTCGTCGAGAACGCGTCGGTGAGTACGCTCAATTTCAAGGCCTTTGCCAATATCGAAGATTCGGATATGGGCAAAAACGATTTCTTGAGCTACGCCTATACCGCTTTCGATGCCGCGGCGGATTATGACGTCGCGATCATGGCGGGCGGTATTTCTGCGAGCCTCAATACGGCGGACAAAGCCGGTGCGCAGGTCGGTACGGCCGCCATCACGCTCGGTGAAGGAGCCGAAGTGAACGGCAGCGTGTATGGCGGCGGCATGGGCGTTGCCGGCGGCAATTCCCACGTAGATACCTCCACGATCACGGTGGCCGGGGGCAAGGTCGACGGCAGCGTGTACGGCGGCGGCTTGGCGGTAGGCGAAGCCTATCGCGGGCTGGACTCGAACGGCAACGACTACATGGCTTCCGAAGCCGATGTCGGCACGTCCAATCTTGTTTTCGCGTCGGGCGAAGTGACGGGCGACATCGTCGCGGGCGGTGTAGTCGATGTTCAGGGTGAGTCTGGCGCTTCCGCGAAGGTCGGTACGGCCAACGTCACGATTTACAACGGCTTTGTCGTGGGCGGTGCGGTTCGCGGCGAAGGGGCGGATACGGCTCATCTGACGTTTGCAAACGGCGTGGACCTCACGAAGGAAGACAAGTCTTATACGACCGTTTCGGCCTTCGATACGATCGCTGCGTACGGCGGCGACGTCGAAGGGATCGATTACGACGCTCAGAACCAGGCCGTCGCAATTGTCGGCGACGGTGCGGTGAGCATCGGCAAACTCACGAACTTGTCCGATGCGATGTCGGTCGGTTCGACCGATGCTGTCGGTTTTGTCGGCATCGACAAATGGAGCGATGCCTCTAATACTGGCACGATCAAAGCCGTCAACGGCATCGTTACGCTGGGCGCAAGCGGTACGTTGGGGAAAGACGCCTATCAGGGGCGAAACGGCGTATACGTATCGGGTGCCACGGACGTATCGAACCTCAAGATTCTTGCAAACTCCGAATCGACTGCAAACGGCATCGCCATCGGGGACGGTGCGGAGCTCATTGCCGACGCTTCGGGCAAGACGGAAGTGACGGGTACGGTTACGCTTTCCGAAAACGCGGCGCTTCGCTTTGACAACGTCGGCGTCGATCTCGGCGAAGATGAAACGTCTCAGACGGTTACCTTTGGCAACAGCCTTGCCGACGCCGCAATGTCTTGGGACAACGTCCTCTGGACGATGGATAAGAGCGCCGACGGCAAGACCTTCACGTTCAAGGCTGAAAATACTCTCGGCCTCGACGGCGACGTCTACGGCTTCTACAACGGTCTGGGCTCGGACGATCCGCTTCGCACGCTGATCGACTCGAGCAGCTACCGCGGTGAAGAAAGTCTGCGTGCCGGCATGAACCTCGCCGCCGCCGCGGGCGTTCAGGCGGCCGCAATCGAAGGCGTCAATCAGGGCATCGACGCTGCCTCCCGCCGCGCGAGCCTGCAACGCACCTACAAGGACGGCGTGGAAGGCTTCGCGGAAGTGACCGGCATCTATTCGAAGATGGGAGGCTCCGGCGACATGAACGAGATCAAGCTCGAAATGGGCGGTCTCGTCGCGGGTGCCGACTACACGACGGGCGACTGGACCTTCGGCGGTCTCGTCAATGCCGGCACCGGCACGGTTCGCGGGCAGGGCGACAACGGGGGCGTGAAGAACGAAGTCGACTACTACGGCTTTGAACTTTACGGCGCGAAGCGCTTCGGCGACTTCAACCTCGTGGGTCAGATGGGCTATCTCGCCACGACGAACGATCTTTCGGACGGCCATCTCGGCGCGCAGGTCGACGACCTCGACGCCGATGTCTGGACGGTCGGTGTGCGCGGAGAAATGAAGCACGCCCTTTCGGCCAAGTGCTTCGTCGTTCCGTACGTCGGTCTCAACTATCTGCGCGTCGGTACCGACGGCTACACGACGAATCAGGGCACGAAGGTCGACTCGGCCGACCAGAATCTCTTCACGATGCCGATCGGCGCCGTTTTCCAGGGTACGATCGCTTCGGCGAGCGGTTGGAACTGGACGCCTTCCGTCGACGTTGCCTACGTTGGCTCCTTCGGCGACCGCGAGGTGGACGTCGATACGACGAGCGTCTCCGGAACGGTCGGTGCCGTTTCGATGGACGTCTGGTCTGAAAGCGTCTTCCGCGCCCGCGTCGGTCTCGAAGCTTCGAAGGACAACTTCGGCGTCGGCTTCGTCGCCGGCGGTTCCTTCGGTTCCGACGACGCTTCGGGCTTCTTCGGTCAGATCCGCGCCCGCTACGCGTTCTGATTGCGGTAGGAATGGTCTTCCCTCCGACGGGGAAGACCGACGGGAATCGTCCGTTTCGGTGTGAAGCATCGTGACGGACGTCCCGCCCGACAATTGTCACTGCGCCCGGTCTTCTTTATTGGAGACCGGGCGTTCTTGTAACCGCTATCGTCCGATGTGCCGCATCGTTCGAGACGACATGGCGAGTACGTCCTCTTGCTCCCGTGCGTCGATGCGCTCTTATACGGAAACGACGAAGAGCATGCGAACTGCTTCGACAATCTCAACCAGGCGCTTTCGCAGAACCGTCCGCTCATTCAGCCCGTCAGCCTCTTCATGTCCGCGAAGATCGACCCCGACGGGAAGATCACGATCCACCCGGCCCGCTCGAAGGCGGGAGACCGCATCGTCTTCGAGGCCTTCACGGACGCCCGCGTGGCCGTGGCCGCCTGCAGCGTGTCGGAAGGCGCCTGCAACGGCGGGCGCTGCACGGGGCTCAAGATCGTTGTCACGGAGTGACGTTTCGAGCGTGATTCGGCGCGGCGGCCCAGGCCGCCGCCTGAAGAGGCTGAGTTGCGCATGATGCCGCAAAAAACGCACAAGATAACGAACAAGATAATGCGCAAGTCGAAGGAAGGAGCGTGGGTATCTTTCCGTTTGCGTGGTGGTAAGTTCGATTGCTTGAACTTTGTTTAAGGAGCGAAATCGAAAGAAGCTGCAGTTTTTTCTTGGAGAATCCCGTTGCTATCTCTGGACGCGGCTCATGGGACGGGAAGAGAGAAGCCCCCGAATCGGTTCGGCTTCACCAGTTGTCCGATGAGTTGTGCGGAATATGGATTTACTAAAGGAAGGGGCGGGAACGCTCAAGTTTTCTTTTTGTGGTACAAGTTTCTGTCGAAAAAACTTCGATGGATGTTTGTTGATTCCCGTCTTGCGAAAAAAAAACTCGAAAAGAAATTACAGCTATGCCCGGTAAGAATTGTCTTTTCATCAGAGCTTTCACGAGCTCTATTGTCATTGTGCTATTGACTGTTTCGGCCACTGCTTCTGCGTACGAGTCCGACGACTATGACGACTACGAGGGCGGGCGCGAGCGTGCCGGCGTGATGAGCGACTATCTCACGCCCGAAAGCGAAACCGTGCGGGACCAGAGCTTTAACGGCTACTACGACGAGGACGGAGAAGACAACGAAGAGAACGGAATGGTCGAATTCATCTCGCCCGATGCCGAAGACATCGAAGACGTTCGAGAGGATTATCCGGAAGAAGATTGGGGTTGACCGGATTCGGCGGCGTCAAACAAACGAGATCCGCACGCGCTTGCCCAATGCCTCGGCGTAGCGCATGAGCGTTCGTCCCGATGGAAGTTTTCCCCGAATCAGATTGTTTTCGAGACGCGCCACGGCGGACTGCGTCGTTCCCATGCGCAGGGCGACCTCGGTCTGCGTGAGGCCCGCTTCCGCCCGAGCCGCAAGAATGTTGTCGAGCATGACCAACTCGGCGTTCGCGGCTTCCCATTCCCTACGGAATGCCGAATCTTCGAGCGATTCGTTGAGCATGTCGCGCCAAGTCTTCGTCGCCTGCATCGTCAAACTCCAACAAAAACGGTTTGTCCGTTTATAGCAAAATTGCGATGAAGTGGATACTTTTGGCTCATCAAGCATCTGGAGTCTCAGCCGAGAAGGGCATCCGTGTACCCGAGATCCCGACGCAACGCGAACGAAGGTCCAATCAAATGATCTTCCGACAACACCGAGGACTGCGTTGTTCCCGTGAGAGGCGGCGGACTGCTCGCTAGACAGTTGTTCGGATCACGAGGTCGCAGATCGCAATCCGGCAGATCGCAGATTGACCGTCGTATTGCGATTTTCCGCTTCAACCCGCGGCAGACAACCGCAGGCGCAGCGTCACCGTGAGCCCGCCCTCGGGTCGGTTCGCGAGCGTCAGCGTCCCGCCGTTCAACTGCGCCATGTTCTTCGCAATCGGAAGACCCAGGCCCGTGCCGCCCGAAGCGCGGTTTCTCGATCCCTCCACCCGGAAGTAGGGCTCGAACACCTTTTCCATCAGTTCTTCCGGAATCCTCGGACCCCGATCCGACACCGTCACGACGAGCGCGTTCTTCTCGAGCGTGAGCCGCATCGCGGCCGAGCCGCCGTAGGCGCAGGCGTTCGTGAGGAGGTTTTCCATGCAGCGCTTAAGACACAAGGGCCTTGCCGGCAGGACGCCCTTTTGGGGATTCTCTTCAAAGGCGGAATCGCATGCAAAGGTCACGGCGTGTCCGAGGTCCGCGTAGTCGTCCGCAAGACTCTGAAGGAACAAAGGCAGGTCGATCTTCGTCATCGGCTCTTCGGTGCGCAGGCTTCTCGCGAATTCGAGGCCCTGCGTCAGAATCGCGTTCATCCCCTTGGCGGTGTCGACGAGTTGGTCGCGAAGCTTCTCGGGTTCGACGCGCGCGAGCCGCAGCTGCAGTTTCGTGAGCGGCGTACGGAGGTCATGAGCCAAAGCCGCGATCATGCGGTTTCTTTCGTCCAGGTGTCCGCGGATTTGTGCGCGCATGCGGTTGAAGGCGTTTGCGGCGCTGCGGAGTTCCCGCGGCCCTTCTTCGGGGAGCGCAGGACTTTCTTCGGGCGCGGCCCCGAAGGCTTCCGCCGCACCGCAGAGCCGGTCGATCGGGTTCGTCACGCGCTTGAGCAAATACACGAGCGGAACGAGAAGCACGAGGGCTTCAAGAAAGACGAAGAGTCGTTGCGACCAGACCATCAGACGGTCGTCCGCCTCGACGGGAAAGAGGATCGTGAGCCAGGTGCCGTCCGTGAGCGCCACCGCCACCTCCATGGTCGGGGCGTGAAGCGGAAGAAGAGACTCGGAACCTTCGCCCCGCACGAGCACGTCGGGCGTTTCGCCGCCCGCGGATAATGCTTCCTTGAGCGCTCCGAGGGAATCCGCGAGGATGGGATCGGGGGCGGCCCAGTCGGGGCGTTCGCGCACGATCGTCACGCGCTCGAGCGACTGCGCAAGCGCGGGATTGCCGTGCGCCGCGTTGAGTGTTTCCGCGCGAAGATCCGCCGGAATCGACTCGAAGAGCGCCCGATAGGAGACGACGTGTTCGATTCGGGCCCGCTCCATCTGATCGACGTAGAGCTTCTGCACGCCGCAGACGACGAGGAAGTTCGCGATCTGCAGGAGTGCGAGCCCCGCAACGAGCACGAAGAGGATCTGTCCGAAGATCGAGTCGGGAAGAAGCCTGACGGGCTTCTGTTTGACGCGTTCGAAAAGGGATGCGGATTCGGTCACGGCGCCTCCTTTTCGACGGGAACGGCGAGCATGTGGCCGTCGCCGCGCATCGTGCGGATGAGTTTGGGATTGCGCCCGCTGTCGCGAAGCTTCGCGCGAAGGCGGCTCATCTGCACGTCGATGTTGCGGTCGTAGGCGTCCGAGCGCTTTTCAAGCCGCAGGAGAATGCTCTCACGCGTGAGCACGCGCTGCGGGTTCTTGAGGAACATCTCAAGAAGCTTGAATTCCTGGGCGGAAAGCGACACCGTCACGTCGGATTCGTCGATGAGGTGCCTCGCCCCCATGTCGACGCGCCAGGGTCCGAAGCGAAGAATCGTTCGGGAGGGAAGGGGATTCTCGAAATCGGCCGCGCCCGTGCGGTCCGCCTTTTCGGCGCGGGTCCGCATCTCGGAGCGCCGCAGGACCGCGCGGATGCGGGCGAGAAGCTCCCGCATTTCGAAGGGTTTCGGCAGATAGTCGTCCGCGCCGAGCTCGAGCCCCACGACGCGGTCGGTGAGGTCGCCCAAGGCCGAGAGAAAGATGATGGGCGTCTCGGGCAAACCGCCGTTACCCGCGCGAAGCCGTCGGCAAAGTGTAAGACCGTCTTCGCCCGGCAGCATGATGTCGAGCAGAATCAGGTCGGGTCTTCTCGTTTCGAGCGTCGAGAAGAGTTCCACGCCGTTGGCGGCGGTGACGGTGTCAAAGCCGTGGGCCCGAAGGTTTTCTTCGAGAAGCTCGGCGATTTCCGCGTCGTCTTCGACGATGAGGAGGAGGGGGCGGTTGGTCATGGCGAACGTTCCGGTTTTCGTTTCTTCGATCATAGCGCCCGAATCTTGCAAAACCTTGCGGCGGGAGTGTCTCCTGCAAGAAAACGATGTCTTTTGATGGGAAAGAGGGAAGGCCGCGCAAGATTCGCCCGATAGAGTGGTCGATAACGAAGCGGCCGGGTTCATTGAAGCGGTCGGGCCGCCCGGGAACACTCTCCACACCTTTCTGAAGGAAACCCGTCATGCAGAAAAAGAATCTCCGACTCGCTCTCCTCTGCGGCGCGCTCTTTGCCGCCTTCACGCAGACCTCTTTCGCTGCGGAACCCGCCGCCGCGCCCGCGGGCCACGTAATCGCCCGTTCGGGCGACACGCCCTCGGCGAAGGGCTCCGACAAGTGGTTCGTCGGGAACGTCCGTCAGGATTCGATCGCGAAGGCCGATCAGCACAATCAAAACGGCATCACGGTCGTCACCTTCGAGCCGGGTGCGCGCACCTTCTGGCATCTGCATCCGGCGGGACAGCGTCTTCTCGTCACCTTCTGGAAGGGCCTCGTCGGCACCGCCGACGGCAAGGTCGACGTCGTTCGTCCGGGCGACTACGTCTGGTGCCCGCCCAACGTGCGCCACTGGCACGGCGCGACGCCCGAAACGGCCATGAGCCACATCGCGCTCACGAATACGCCCTAGGGCGGCTCCTCGACCGAGTGGTTTGAAGCGCTCACCGACGAAGAGTACGCACGCTACGCCGCGTCCGCCGTCGATCCTCTGAAGAAGTAAGGAGAACATCATGAAAAAGACGTCCGCCGCCATTTTCTGCGCGCTTTCCCTCCTCCTTGCGGGGAACGCCGCCATGGCCGACGCGCTCGACGAAAAGAGCCGCTCGATCGTCGCGATCTCCGCCTACACGGCGCAGGGCGACATGGAAAAGCTCGACGCCTCGCTCGTGCGGGGGCTCGAAGCCGGCCTCACCGTGAGCGAAATCAAGGAGGTCCTCGTGCAGCTCTACGCTTACACGGGCTTCCCGCGCAGTCTCAACGCCATCCACCGCTTCATGGACGTGACGAAGCGCCGCGCCGAAGCGGGCATCAAGGACGAACCCGGGAAGGAACCTTCGCCCGTTCTCGCCGGGATCAACAAGGACGAGTACGGCGCCAAGGTGCGCGCCAAGCTCGGCAGCCGCACGGAAATTCCGCCGCCTGCGGGCTATCAGGTCTTTGCGCCCGCGATCGACACGTTCCTCAAGGAACACCTTTTCTGCGACATCTTCATTCGCGACAACCTCTCGCCCAAGTATCGCGAACTCGCGACGATCGAGGCGCTCGGCGCGATGACGGGAACGGCGGGGCAGCTCAACTTTCACTTGGGCGCCGCGCTTAACACCGGCACGACGGTCGAGGAGATGGAGGACTACTTCGCCGAGATCGAACGCGCCGCGGGTGAAGAGCAGGAGAAAATCGCCCGGGACGTGCTCGCGAATGTCCTCGCCAAGCGCAAGGCTTCCTGACGGAAGGTTTGCCAACAACAGGCAAGAAGTCGAGCGGAACGGATGCATCTTCCACCGATCGTTTTCGTAGCCTACTTTCAGGAACCACCGATTTTCCGCGCCGGGCACGACCGCCCGGTGCGGCTCAGACAGGAGAAGAAAATGCTCAGTCGTCGTAATTTCCTCGCCTCCGTCGCGACCGTGGCGGGAGGTCTGCAGGCGGCCTCGCTCAAGGCCGCCGAAGCGCCCGCCCAGGGGGCGGCCGCCGCCGGCACGGGACGCGCGAAGGTCTACTTCACGAAGGACCTCTCCGCCGCGGGCCTTCTGAAGCTCTACAAGCTCGTGAACGGCGACATCACCGGCCGCACGGCTTTGAAGCTACACACGGGCGAACCGAACGGTCCCAACATCATTCCGCGCGAATGGGTGAAGGCCTTCCAGGCGGAAGTTCCCTCCACGATCGTGGAATGCAACGTCTTCTACGCGAGTCCCCGTCAGACGACGGCGGGCCACCGCGAAGTCCTGAAGACGAACGGCTGGACCTTCTCGCCCGTCGACATCATGGACGAAGACGGAGACGTGGCGCTCCCCATCAAGGGCGGCAAGTGGCTCAAAGAAGTGCACGTCGGCAAGCACCTTCTCAACTACGACTCCATGATCGTGCTGACCCATTTCAAGGGGCATACGATGGGCGGCTTCGGCGGGTGTCTGAAGAACGTCGCCATCGGTTGCGCCTCGGGCGCTCAGGGGAAGCGCGAACTCCACCGCGAAGGGAACAACGACTGGGCGGGCGGTCCGCACTTCATGGAACGCATGGTGGAAGGCGGCAAGGCCGTGACGGATCATTTCGGCAAGCACATCACGTATCTTTCCGTCATGCGCCGCATGTCGGTCGACTGCGACTGCGTCGGCACGAGCGCCGCGGAACCGACGGCTCACGACATCGGGATTCTCGCCTCGACCGACATTCTCGCGATCGACAAGGCGGCGATCGACCTGGTCTACGTGCTCCCCGAAAAGGAACGGCACGACTTGGTCGAACGCATCGAATCGCGCAGCGGTCTGCGCCAGCTCTCCTACATGCGCGAACTTCACATGGGGTCGGACCAGTACGATCTGATCGAAGTTTGAGCGTGACGGAAAACGCACAGCTCTCGGAGGGATGACGGACGGGCGTCGTCGGGGAAATCGGCGGCGCCCGTTTTGCTCTATTGGAACGTGTATTCGACATTGTGGCGCTATCAAAAAATCTCGACTTGGCGTAGATCTTCGATGAGGAGCAGAAGTAGAAAAATTGTCAGGTAACGTCCGTGCCAACGGAGAAATTCAATTCAATGTGATAGTTGAGCGACAAATCCATGAGTTATGGAAAAATTGCGCGTGTGTTTAGGAGAATCTGGTGGTGTGAACCAATAATAAGGGAAAACTCTAATTGAAAACGGGTGAGGGGGGGGGGGTGAAAGCCTTGCGGGTGTTGCCCAATGGTGGGCTTATTCCATAAGGTTATTCAAATGAATTCAAAACTCAACCGTCTTTCCGTGGCCGTATTGGTCGCTTTAAGTGCCGGAGCCGTAACGGCCACCGAATGGGTCGATGGATCATACTTCGCCGAGGCACTTGAGGCGCGCTCGGCTCATGCCGCGTGGGACAGCAACAAAGATTACGTTTTTGACCTTTCGAACGTCAATTTCGTCAAGGAAAATACTAAAAAGACGTACGGTGTGGTGGCGTGGGGAGATGCCGTAGCCTCCAGCGAAACGACAGGAAACTTGAACGTGCGGATTGAAAACACCTTGGGCTCAGCTGTGGGCTTAGGTGCTAACGTATTCACGGAATATGGGAAGGTAAACGGGAAAGACGTAGAAGTAAAGCATTCTCACGGCGGTACGCTCAATCTGAAAGCTGGCGGCGATGTGAATGTATCTGCAGTCTCAACGGCAAAGGGCGGTACCGCAACAGCTATTGAGACCATGCGTTCGACGGGAGCTTTGAGTGCGCACCCTTCGTTCGTGAATATCAAGGCCGACACTGTCCATCTTACGGCGGAGTCTGACTCTAGCTATGCCGTAGGCATTTGGGCTCAGAACAACGATGTATACGCGGAGAATCCCTCCAAGGTGACCATTAACGCTCGGCATACTTATATCACGGCGAAATCGGGACTTGCCGATCCCGACTCTGCTGGTGAGTACGCGGACATCGGCATCGTCGCCTACTCGGGGGCTCAAGTCGAAATCAACGGCGGGCTTACGATTGACGCTCGTACGGCCATCAGTACGCGCGGCAACGCCAAGACCGTCGTCAATAAGGATGGAACCGGTAGCGTTCAGATGAACGGTGACATCATTTTCTACTACGATGAACCCACTTCGGGAACCTTTGTAGACGCCACGGTCGATCTGAATTTGGTGGGAAGCGACTCCTACCTCAACGGGGACATCTTCATTACTGGTAATCCTTCGAGGCCGCCCGAAGGGAAGGATCAGGTGAGTGATATGAAGATGGCGCTCTCCGACGGCGCCTCGTGGACGACGGATCGCGACGACAGCTTCGTAAATGTCCTGACCCTCAAAGACGGCGTCGTGAATCTCGAGGGCGGGGACACGCAGAATGTTGCTATTGACTCGATCTCTGGCACGGGTACGGTGAACGTGAACGCGACGACGGAAGACGGCAAGACCTTCAAGACCGCGAAGCTTTCCGCCGAAACTGTTGAGGAAGGCACGAACCTCACACTTGCTATGAGCGGACTTACGGCCGACGATGTGAAGGATTCCGACGCGGCTTTGGATGCTCTCGGTTCGAGCTTCCAAGCAACGACGGGGCGTGCCGCTCAGAAGCGCATCATCAATGAGGGCGACATCCGCGGTGCGATTGTTCAGACGGTGAGTGCCGATGGTACCGAGGGGCAGAAAGAAGTACACGCCAATACCAAACTCGAATCCTTCCAGGGCGTGAACGCTTCGGCGCTCGTTCTGTGGCGAAACCAAATCAATCACCTCACGAAGCGCTTGGGCGACGTCCGTCATCAGTCGGGCGACATCGGTGCCTGGGCCCGCGTCTACGGCGGCGAATACGAGTGGGGCGACATGAATCGCGTCGACATGCAGACGACGACCGTTCAGGTGGGCGGCGACGCCCGCGTGGGCGACTGGATCGTGGGCGGCGCCTTCAGCTACTCCGATTCTAGTTATGACCTCGACAACGGCGACGGTGACGGCGACATGTACAGCCTTGCCGTCTACGGCACGCGCATGTTCGAAAAGGGCTCCTACGTCGACTTCGTGGCCCGCTACGGCTACATCAAGAACGACATCCAGGCTGGGAACATGGGCGTCGACTTTGATTCGAACGCCTTCAGCCTGAGCGTCGAAGGCGGTCACACCTATCGCTTTATGGAACGCGCCTACGTTGAACCGCAGATCGAAGTGACCTACGGCTTCGCTCAGGGCGACGACGCCACGGCTTCGAACGGCGTGAAGATCGAACAGGATGACTATCAGAATCTTGTCACGCGCATCGGTTTCCGCACAGGCTTCGACTTCCCGAAGGACGCCGGCACGATCTACGCTCATGCGAGCTATTCCTACGACTTCCTGGGTGAAGCCGACGGGACGGCCTCCAAGCTCGGTGACCGCGTGAGCTTGGACGAGGATCTTGGCGGCGGTTGGGTTACTTACGGCATTGGTGGCCAGTTCCGCATGGGCGAATCCACTTTTGCTTACGGTGAACTCGAACGTTCGACGGGCGGTGATGTGGACAATCCCTGGGCCTTCAATATCGGTGTGCGTCATCTGTTCTAAGAACGATGATGTCAGGCGGAAGATCTTCGCCTGAAAACGTCCAAAACGAATCCCCCGTTTCGTACAGAACGGGGGATTCGTCGTACAGAGCCTTTGAAGCGGAGTTTGAGAGCGGCAATTGGTTTCTGAAGGTGCCGCTCGCGTGCCCTTAAAGACGGGGTCTTACAGGTTGATCAACCAGCCACTTCGAGCGCCGCGATGCGGCCGAAGCCGATCGCCTTGCCGACGGCCGAGCCGCTCATGTAGGCGGCGCCGTGCACGCCGCCGATCGCTTCGCCGCAGGCGTAGAGATGCGGAATCGGTTCGCCGAAGACGTCGATCACGCGGGCCTTCGGGTCAATGCGAAGACCGCAGTAGGTGGCGATGAGGCGGGGCTTGGCCTGATAGAGATAGAAGGGGCCTTCAGTGAGCGGGAAGATCTTCCCGTAGCCCGAGGTGAGGCTCGTGCGCCCGAAGTCTTCGTCCTTCCCCTTGCGTGCGAAATCGTTGTAGCGATCCACCGTCGCGCGCAGAACCTTCGGATCGATCCCGGCCTTTTGAGCCACTTCTTCGACCGTGTTGCCGCGCAGACAGTATTCGACTTCGCCGCCGTTGTCGAGCGGTCCCAGAAGCTTGCGGTACTTCGCGGTCGAATCGCGCATCTTCACGCGCACGGCTTCGTCGAAGAATTCGAAGGCCTTCACGTCCTTTTGCTTCAGCGCCGCGTCGGAGAGGAGCTTGTAGGAAATCGATTCGTTCACGAAGCGCTTGCCTTCGCCGTTCACGAGAATGGCACCTTCGTAGTAGCCGTGCAGCGTATGCGGACCGTACTTCTTCGGGTCGGGACGATAGCCGAAGGTCGCCTTGATGTACTGCGTGTCCAAAACGTCCGCACCGTAGGCCTGGGCCATGAGAAGGCCGTCCCCGGTGTTGCCTGGGCCGCCTTCGGGGTCGACCGCCGCCATGAGCGGGTTGTACTTTTTGAGAAGCTTCGGGTTGCGCGAGAACCCGCCGCTCGCGATCAGGACGCCCTTTTTCGCGCGAATCCAGAGGGTCTTTCCCTTCGACGTCGCGCGAACGCCCGCGATGGAAGCCGTTTCCGGATCCCAGACGAGACGTTCGGCCGCGGTGTTCATGAGGAAGGGAACGCCCTTCGATTTGTCGTAGTCGTAGAGACCCTTGATCAGGTTCGCCGGCACAAAGTGATGCGCACGGGGGACGCTCATGCCCGAGGCCGCGTCGACGGTGTCGGGTTTGACGCCGATCTTCTTCGTTACGAATTCGTAGGCGATGCGGGTCGAGGCGATCATGGCCTTCACGAGCTCGGGGTCGTTCTGATGCTGACCGGTCGCGAGCATGTCTTCGAGGTACTTTTCGGGCGAGTCTTCGATCCCCTTGGCCTTCTGTTCGTCGGTGCCGGCTGTCGCCCAGGCGCCGCCGCAGATCAGGGACGAGCCGCCGACGAAGCTGAGCTTTTCCAGCACCACGACGTCGAGCCCCGCGTCCTTGGCGTAGGCGGCTGCGGCGAGGCCGCCGCTTCCCGCGCCGATCACGACGAAGTCGTGCGTTTCATCCCACTTCTTGGGCATCCCGACAGGCGTCGCGCGGGCCAGACCCGCGGCCGTGAAGGCGGCCGTACCGAGACCAAGTTCGAGGAAATGTCGTCTCTGCATTGTTTTCTCCTTTTGTCATGGAAGGTTCCCGCAAGGAGCTTCTCACGACGGTCCGATGGGTGAGGAGCGAGTTCCGGCGGGCGAAAATATTCTGTGCAGAGACGCGGCCTAGGCAATTTGCTTCACGTCAGAAAGGGCTGCGGACGATCCTGGAGAAAATTCAAGAGAAGAAGCTCGAAAACAAGAATTCTCATGTGCCACAATGAGGAAGAATCAACAACGCTTTTTTGCCATGACCGTAGAACTGCCGCCTTTGCCCGTCGATTGTTCCGACTTCGTCGCTCTGCGCCGCGCCGGCATGCCGTATGTCGACAAGACAGCGCTCGTCTGCGAGCTTGCCCGCCACCCTTGGAACTTTCTCCTCCTTCGTCCCCGGGGGTTCGGAAAGTCGCTCCTTGTCTCGACTTTGGAGTCGCTCTTTCGCGACGGGCTTGAGCACTTCCGCGGCCTTGCCGCCGAAAAGCTCTGGACCGACAAGACCTGTCGGGTCGTGCGGCTCGATTTTGCAGAACTCTCCGACTTTTCCGATGCGGAGGAGTTCCGGGCACGATTCGAGCAAAGACTGGCCGATCTCTGCGGAGAGGTCGGTTTTCGGTCGCCGGAGCGCTTTTCTCTTCTCGGCGAATTTGCCCTTTGGCTCGATTCGTAGGAACCTTTGAGTTTGGTGCTTCTCATCGACAACTACGATGCGCCGCTTCTGAGGTGTCTCGATCGCCCCGACGTTTTCGATGGGGTCCGCCGTGTCATGAGCCAATTTTTTGCTGTGCTCAAATCGCGCGGCGGCGGTTTGCGTTTTCTCCTCCTGACGGGGATCTTCAACTTCACGCACACGCGTTTTTTCCCTAGTCTCAATTATCTTCTGGACATTTCGTACGACTCGTGCTACGCACATCTCGCGGGCTTTACGGACGAAGAGCTCGAGGAGAATTTCGGGTCGTATCTCGACCGTGCGGCCGAGACGCGGGGAATGACGCGGGGCGATCTGGCGGCGACGCTTCGGGCGCATTGCGGGGGCTATTCCTTCGACGCCGTGAAGGATTCGCCCCGAGTGCATTGTCCTAGGTCGGTTCTTCGCTTCCTGGCGCAGTCCGACGCGACTTTGCAAGACTCGCCTTTTGAGGGCGGGGTACCCGCGTCGGCGTACCGCGACCTCGAGTCTTGGTTTCCGTCGTCTCCGTTGGACCGGGACGAAACGATTTTGTACCCGCGTCTGCATCTGGATGCGCCTTGGGAGGGAGAAGAGGCGGAAGGGATTTCGCTTTTGGCGCGAAGCGGTTGCCTCACGATTCAATCTTCGGCAGAAGGTTTTGTGAGTCTTGGTTTCCCGAACGAGGACGCCGCCGCATTCACAAAGAGACTTCTTTCCGAGGAAATCGCCGGACGCGGTGAAGACTCCGGCGTCGCCCAATCCGAAGACAAGTGAAGACCGACGGCGAGGACGGGCGCCCTCAGTTTTCGGGCTTGAAGCAAACCGAATGACGCAGAGACGACTTCGGGATCGCGCCCGCCCCGTGGGGACTGCCGTTTCGAATCTGCAGCTGCCGCACGCGCTCGGGCATCGCTGATGAGGGCTCTCCCCAGTAGTGAAGGTCATGAGGCCAGCCCGCGGCGATCCCCGCCCCGAAGGCGTTGGGAAGCGCGTTGTAGCGGCCTTTGAGCGACACGGCCTGAAGATCCGCGACGCTCGGAAGTTCGGCCCCGAGCTCCCGGCAGCGCGTTTCGTGCGAGGAATAGTCGACGGGTGTTTCGGCGGGTTTCGTGAAGCGCGAGAGCGGACCCTTCCCGAATTCGAGCTTCGCGCAGGCGCTCCCCCGGACGCCCTTCGTCATGACGGAGGCGCAGACCGTCACCGTGCGCTCGCCCAGGATGTCGGTGAGCTGCGTCTCTGCGGTGCCGTTTCCGTCGGTCTTCGTCCAAAGTCCCTCGACGGGAGAACTGCGCCCGGCCACGGGCGCATGCCAGGCGAGCCCTGAAGCGGCGGCTTCGAAGCCCGCCGCCACCGCTCCCCGATTTTCGGCGGCCCGCACCTCCCAGACGACGTTGAGGTTCACGCCTTTTCTCTGTTCGTTCGTCAGTCCCGGCACGCGCGCGAGCGCGGTTTCTGCGTCCAAAGGAACTTCGGCCCGCAGGCGGCAGACGCCGTAACCTGTCGAGCGAAAGTCCTGCGCTCCGGCGCAGTCGGCCGTGACCGTAAGCGGAACTTTCACGGCCTGTCCCATGGGCATGGCGAAAACCATCCCGGAAGAGACCGCGAAAAGCGAAGAGAGGAGGGCACCCGCGAGGAGGCGTCGGGGTAAGGTCTGCATGGAGATTGTTTCTTGGGTGAATGTTAGTAGGACGCGCAAGGGCATCCCGCATCTTTGTGACGGAAGATGGCGAAGCGCGCCGAGATTCTTCCGGGCGGTTAGACTTTTGAAAAGCGCTCTTCTTTCTGAAAAGTATGCCTCCAACACCTTTACAACGGATTATCCATGCACATTCTTCTCATTGAAGATGATCCCTTCATCGCGCGGGCCGTAAGCGCCGCTCTGGAAAGCGAAGCGCACGTCGTCACCTACGCGCCGACCGGGCCCGAAGGGCTCGCGGCTCTGCGCGTGCACGACGTCGACGCCGTGCTCCTCGACCTGGGCCTTCCCGGGATGGACGGCATCGACGTGCTCAAGAACATCCGGGCGATGCCCGCGCCCAAGGGAAGTCTTCCCGTGCTGATCGTCACCGCCCGCGAAGCGCTCGAGAGCCGCCTCGAAGGGCTCGACGCCGGGGCGGACGACTATGTGCTGAAACCCTTTCACATGTCGGAACTCATCGCGCGGCTTCGCGCCGTTGCGCGCCGGAAGGGTCCGATCGCGGGCGACGTGCTGCGCGCGGGGAACATTTCGCTCAACACCGTGACGCACGCCGTGACGGTGGGCGGGGACGTCGTGACGCTCTCGAAGCGCGAGTACGCGCTTCTGGCCGCGCTTCTCGTTCGGCCGGGCGCCGTGCTCTCGAAGCGCGCTCTGGAGGAAAAACTCTACGCCCCCGGGGACGAACCCGAAGGAAACGCCGTCGAATACCTCATTCATGCGCTACGCAAGAAGATCGGAAGCGACGCGATCGAGAACATTCGGGGCCTCGGCTGGCGCATTCGGGAGAAAGCGTCGTGAAGGCCGATTCGATTCTCCGCAAAGTCTTTCCGCCGGGCGGCTCGGTGCTTCTTCGCACCGTGACGGCGCTCGTTGCGGCGCTCTTTGCCTTTACGGCCGCGACCGCCTACATCACCTACCGCAACACCAAGGCGGACGCGCTTGCGTCGCAGGACGTGGAGCTCGCGGAAGTGGCGTCGTCGCTTGCCCGTGCGGACGTTGTGAACCGCATTCCCGGGGCGCTCACGATGGCGCCCGAAACCTTCGAGCGCGCGCTCGAAGACGAAATGAAGAGCGGACCGCAGGAGGCGTCGGGGATGCACGGCCGCGGCCGCATGCACCGCGGCATGGGCATGGGACGTCACCGCCACATGCGGGACGGCAACTGTCCCTGGAGCGGAACGGCCGAGTGCCTCCTCGCGGACGTGTCCCCTGAGGGCGGACGCATGTCGATTCCCGCGGGTAGGGACGTGCTCGTTCGCATGCGTCATACGGGCGGACAGGCGGAAGTCGCCCGCTTTGACGACGCCGTGAAGGGCGGTTTCTCGAACGTTTCGATCAACGGGAACGAACACCGGCTCTGCCTCATTTTTCTCCCGGACGGGAGCTATACGGCCGTGGCCGACCCCATGAGCGTGATCGAGGAGGAGGCGCAGGCGAGGGCCTACGCTTCGGTCACGCCGCTTCTCATTTTGCTTCCGATTCTCCTGGGCGTCGTGGCGGGCGTTCTGTGGCTCACCTTCCGGCCCTTGCAGCGTGCGGCCGCAGAAGTGCGAAACCGCGACGAAAACCGCTGGACGCCGTTGCCCACCGAGAAGGTCCCTGCCGAAACGCGGCCCTTCGTCGAGGCCGTGAACGACCTCCTTGCGCGCGTCGAGGCGGCCCGCGTGCGGGAACTCCGCTTTTCCGCGGACGCCGCGCATGAACTTCGCTCGCCCCTGACGTCGCTCACTATCGAAGCCGAGCATCTCGCGAAACTGCCGCTCCCCGACGAAGCCAAGCCCGTCGTCGCGAACCTCACGCAGGGGCTCGAGCGGGCCGTGCACCAACTCTCGCAATTGCTGCACTTCGCCCGCGCGCAGGCGGGCGAAGCGGACGCCCCGAACGCCGAAAACGAATCCTGGTATCTCTCGGAGTTGATCGGCCGGCTCGTCGAGCCGCTTCTCGACGCCGCCGACAAGAAGGGACTCGAATGGTTTGTTTCGGGCGTCGAAGAGGAGGGCGCCAAGGAAGCGCCCGTCGAAGGGGTGTCGTCCTCTGCCCTTGAGGCGATTCTTCGGAACCTTTTGGAAAACGCCGTCCGCTATTCGCCCGAAAAGGGTTGCGTCGCGGTGAAGGTCGCGCGCGAGCCCGAGGCGTTGGTCGTGTCCGTCACGAACGACGGCCCGGGAATTCCCGAGTCCGAAAGGGAACGCGTCTTCGATCCCTTCTACCGCATCCCCGGCACGGGCGTTGCAGGGACAGGGCTGGGGCTTGCGATCGTGAAGACCTATGCCGACCGGCTCGGAGCCGTCGTGACGCTCGAAGACGCCCATCCCGACGGTTCGGACGAACGGGGACGCGGTCTTGTCGTCACCGTGCGCGTGCCGATGGGGCGAGGCAAGGCGGCGTAAGGTTCCACGTTCCATACCTCTGAGGAAAATACGGGCGTTCGTCGAAGAAATCGGCGGGCGCCCGAACTTTTCGATCCCGTATGAGCCTTCTGAACGTGCGAAAATGATCGGAGCTCGACACTCGAGCGACGAAATGGAGAAAAGAAAATGGATGCAATGGAAAACCTGTTAACGCGCCGCAGCTGCCGCGCCTACAAGGACGAACCCGTCTCGGACGAAGCGATCTACAACATCGTGCGCGCGGGGCTTTACGCCCCGAGCGGCATGGGCAAGCAGTCCGCGATCGTCGTTGTGGTGACCGACAAGGCCGTGCGCGATCAGCTCTCGCGCATGAACGCCGAAATCGCCGGGATAAAGGAGGGCGACCCCTTCTACGGCGCGCCCGTCGTGCTCGTGGTGCTCGCCGACCGAACGGTCCCGACCCACGTTGAAGACGGCGCCCTCGTGATGGGCAATCTTCTGAACGCCGCCCACGCCGAAGGGCTCGGCTCCTGCTGGATCCACCGCGCCCGGGAAGAGTTCGAGTCGCCCGAAGGCAAGGCGCTACTTGAAAAGCTCGCGCTCCTGCACCTTGGCTTTATCCGTGCGGTCTTCCACGTCGACGCCCTTGGGCGGCGTGAACTGGAAGGTGCTGCTTCCCAGCATGACGTCCGGAATGAACTTGGTGAAATTCACGTCGTTATGGTTGCCGTAAAAGTCCACCAGATCCACGCGACGGATAAAGGTCTGGGCATCCACCCAGATCAGGGCTTCGACCATCTGGGGCGTCGGGTCCTTGGGGTACAGGCGGATCTTCCGCATCCCGTTCTCCGAACCTTCTTCCTTGATGTCAAAATCCTTGCTCAACGCGGCCTGGCCGGTCAGCACCTGGATGATGCTGCGGGAATCCTGCACCAGATCGTGAGGATAGCGGTAGGCCACTTCCTCGTCCGGGATGTAATCCCAGATCTCCTTGCCCGTGACCACAAGGGTCTCCTTGATGGGCTTCTCCGTCTCCCAGCGGATGAGCAGGGGCTTTTTGAAGTGCAGGGTCCCGTAACGGGTCTCTACAGCCCCGCTTTCCTTATGGGTGAGCTTTTGTTCGAACTCGGCGGAAAAAGACTGCAAGGTGTCATAACGCTGTTTGAGATCTCCCACGAGATCGGCGGCCTGCGCCCATGAGGCAAGCGCCAGCAGGGATACGGCACCAAGCACCAGAGATTTGATCATGCGCATTGTTACCTCCTATTTGACCACGGCTCGCGGCTTGCTGCCGTCAGCAGGGCCAATGATACCGTCGGCCTCCAGCTGTTCCACCATATTGGCGGCCCTGTTGAAGCCGATCTTGAAGCGTCGCTGGATCAGGGAAATGGACACCCTGCCCTGTTCGGTCACAAAAGCCTGGACCTCCGCGTACAGGGGATCCGAAGCCACATCCCCTGCGCCGCTGCCGCCACCGCTGCCACCGGCCGCGCCGTCAGCGTTCCAGTCCGCAAAGCTGACCTTGTAGCTGGGCACGAGATGGTGCTTCCAGTAG
>OOIF01000057.1_pt1 | contig 117889 bp, 100 predicted proteins | sample 1691961 | NCBI WGS metagenome assembly OOIF01 (sample SAMN06348146, study PRJEB24527) | human gut metagenome | biome: human gut; feature: ankylosing spondylitis patient; material: feces | host: Homo sapiens | place: China | collected 2015-10 | reverse complement strand
TAAAATTCTGACTTGTGAGAGGACGCTTATATCTGCCCTTCACAACCTATAAAAGCACTACGGAATCTGCGACACTACGTCCGTTAAACTCCGGTTTACAATGCATAGCAGTCATACCGTATTGCTTTTCCTTTTAATTCATAGGTTGGATTTTTCCCAGCAAGAAACGGGCTTTTCAGCGGGCGTTTTACAATGATCTTGGAAGGCTTTGCCTGAATCGCCGCCTCAAACAATTCGACCTCATCCGAACACGGTGGTTCAAGTTTCTGGATCAATTGCAGCTTTTTATTGATCAGTCCCGATTTTTGTCTGCCCGGAAACATCGGATCAAGATAGATCAGATCAATGTCATCCACACGGCTTTTTAACTCGTCTATACTGTTGCCCTCCACAAGCTGCATTCTGGCAGCAATATCTTTCAACTTTGGGTGTTTCTTTGCTCTGCGGAGCGCATCTTTTAACAGAACTGCCACAACCGGGTTCTGTTCATATAACGTCATCTCATACCCACAGGCGGCAAGCAGGAAAGCATCCTCCCCCATACCGGCAGTCGCATCAATTCCCTTTACATTTGTCTGCGTTGTTTTAGCTGCGCGCACAAGCATTTCATGCGCAAGTCTGCCGTCACTCACTCTGTGCAGCATGCCCTCAAAATCGCCCTGATAGCTTAACCCATATCCAATGAGAGAAACTCCTTTTGCATCAAAAAGAACCGTCAGTTCCTCTCCCGGTTTGTCTAAAAGTGTGGTGCCTGTCCGTCTGGCAAATGATTCCGCCATATCCCTCTGCCCGCCTTTTCCAATGCAGGCAACAAATTTACTACTCATTCTATTCTCCCGGATCACGATAAAATATAACGATGAAAAATAGAGGTGCATAAGCACCTCTAAATGAATTATAAATATTATAACATGAATGTTCCTGTTTTACCAGCACAACGTCTGGATCGAATGTGCCGGAATTTCCATGTCACATTTCATTCCACTTTCGCAGAACGTAAACGCCTGTGTATCATCCGTACAATTTAACAGAATCATTATTTTTTCGCCATCCGGGTTCACAAAACCACATGCTTCCACTTTACTTGTAAAACGTGATACAAGCATACGTTTTGCACCTCTTTTGATGAACCGGCTGAAATGTCCAATATAGTAATAAGACAGTTTTACATCGATCGTATCATTTTTTGTGTCACACATAACCGGCGCATCACAATAATTTTTGACATGATTCGGTCCACCCAGTTCATCCAGATAAATATTCCAATCCAGATAGGCATTCATTCCTGCATTGAAATTTCCCAAAATATCATGTGCATACATCTCCGCATGGGCAACCTGATTGTCTGAAGCGAATCTGGAATACTCTACACACCCCTCGGTAAAAATCAGCTCTTTTTCCGGGAAACGATTCCGCACCTCTGCAAGTGCCTCAAAATGATCACCCGTATACCAGTGGAACGCGATCCCGTCAATTTTCTTTTCTGCCTCTTCCGTGGAAAGGCTCTCTAATGCGCGATCCAGCACACGTTCCTTATTATGATCCCACACATTAATTTTCACATCATTATGACCTTCCTGATCTAATGCTGCTCTTAAATAATTACATACATATTCCTGCTCCTCGCTTCCTGTAAACAGGCAGGAATCCCATGTCTGCGTGGCATTCGGCTCATTCTGCACCGTAAGACGGCTGATCTTAATACCCTCTTTTTCATATTCTGAGACATAACGTGCAACCATTTTTGCCCACATCCCATAATATTCTTTTTTCAATTTTCCACCGTGATTCATGTCACCGTTTGTTTTCATAAATGCCGGCGGGCTCCACGGCGAAGCTAAAAAACAAAGGTCCTTTTCCTTTTTCTGTGCTTCATGTATAAACGGAATGATATATTGTTTATCTCTTTCAATCGAAAATGTCTTTAACTCACTGTCATCCTGATCTTCCACATACGCATAATTCCCTAATGCAAAATCACAGCTTTGAACATGCGTGCGGCAGAAATTATACCTGTTTCCCTTTTCTCCGAAATATAGTCCGATCAGTTCTTTTTTCTTCTCGTCACTCATTCTGGAATAGGTATAGGCTGCTGCTTCTGTAAGTGCTCCACCCATTCCAAGTACTTCCTGATATCTCACTTCCGGGTATGCCTTGATGAGGTTCATTTCGATTCTTTCGTCTTTTTCCAGTGTCTTTTCTGTACAGATAAACACCCCGTCTTTATTTGTTGTATAACATTTCATGATTGTGTACTCCATTTCCAGGTATTTATAAGGGGCCGAAGAAACAGCCCCTTATTTTTTACATTCCTAATTTTTCAGCGTTGGCAGCCATTTTTTCATTTCTTACTTTCACAATTGCATCCCAGTCATTTTCTTCGCGGAACTGTCTGTAAGATTCTAAAATACTGTCAAATTCTGCATCGTCGTTTGCGCGGATCATTCCGACAAGTGTAGTAGCCCAATTCGTTTTTATCGCACTGTATGCACGTGCCTCTGCGCTTCCTGTCTCCGGATCTGTATTCTCCAAAATAAAGTGCGGATATAATTTTCCGATTCCCCATTCCTGCATCTGTTTGATAGAATCCGGGTAAGCATCATCGCTGAGTGATTTATAACGGTCATGTCCGAATGGAATAAATTCTCCAAGACGCATTTCCTTTTTAAATCTGTCGTTATCGTTCGCCTGTAACTCTTTTGCTGCATCTGTCAGTTCATATTTTCCATCTGCGTTAATGGTGTAGGTTTCCCCTTCCACACCGTAATTGGTCAGGATCTGACCTTCATCACTTAATAAATAGGTATATAACTGAATTGCTTTTGCCGGATCTTTACAGGTTTTCGATACATAGGTGATCATCCATCCACTGATACCAGCCTGATTTAACTTTGGTTCATAACCTGCAGTGCTCTTTGGTCCATCAATTGCGATATATGCCGCATCTGGATTGGATGTTGCAAACGTTGTTAAAAATCCTGCCTGCTGTGGAGTTCCTTCCATCATAATACATGCGTATTTTCCAATACTCTCTTTTTCCTGCCATGCAGTATTATCATCCGTAAAGCTGTCGTCACTGATACATCCGTTTTTATATGCCTGATTCAAAGTTTTGATCCAGGAAAGATAATCTTCATCCATATCCCTGTCATAGAATGTATTATCATCATTTACAATCGGTGTACCCAGAAAATCCTGTAATTTATCTCCAAGAGAACTTGTTCCATCCGTCTCAAAATTATTGAATCCAAGTGGGATTAAATCCGGGAACTGCTCCTTGATCTGATTTAAAACATCCAGAAATTCTTCCTGTGTGCTCATTGAAGGTTTTCCCAGCGCTTCGTATACATCATTTCGAATTACAAATGCAGTTTTCGCATATATCTCTCCGCTGTCATAATCTTCCTGCGTATTGGAGTAATCCGGATAACCATATGTCTTTCCGTCATCCATAGCAAACCAGCTTAATGTCTGGGCGGAGGCAACTTTGTAAAAATATGGATCATAATTGTCTGCCAGATCCTGCAATGCATATGCCCAGGTATCCGCTTTCTGTGCCACACTTGAGCTGGCATCGAAAATGGTAATGATGTCCGGCATATCTCCTCCTGCAAAAAATGTATTTAACTTTGTATCATCACCGACAACAAAATCAATATTGACATTCATGTCCTTCTGGATCTGTTTTGTGACAACATCATTTCCCCATTCTGTATTCCACCACTCTGCGTTGACATACCAGGTAAGCGTTGTATCCTCTTTTGTATCAAGTTTCCATGCAGGCGTATCAGCATCTAATGTATAGCGTCCACTTTCCACAACGCCATCCTCACCTGTCTGAACCATTGCCGTGTCTTTGCTTTCGCTGCTCTCTCCGCATCCAGCCAGCATACCGGCTGTCATCATTGCTGCCATTCCCAGGCATACCCCTTTTTTCCACATCTGATTTTTCATCACTTTTCTCTCCTTCATTTTTATTCTTTCACTGCTCCAAGCATCATACCTGAAACAAAATGTTTTTGAAGTAACGGATAAATAATAATAATCGGGACCGTTGTTACTACAATTGTCGCCAACTGTATTCCTTTGGATGTTGTCGATAGTGCAACATTTCCGATACTGTTCATGCTTTGTGCCTGCTGTTGCACAATGATCTCATAAAGCTTCATCTGAACCGGATATAAGTCTTTATTTGTCATATATAATTTTGCAGTCATAAAGTCATTCCACTGATACACACCGTTAAATAATGCAATGGTCGCCAGTGCCGGTTTTGAAAGCGGCATTGCAATCGACAAAAATATTTTCCAAACTCCCGCACCATCGATCTGTGCTGATTCTTCCAGCGAAGCCGGTATCTGCCGGAAGAAATTCATCAGGATTACCACGTCATAATAACTGAAAAGCTGTGGCAGTATGTACACCATAAAGTTATTTAACAGCCCTAACTGCTTCATTAACAGGTAAGTTGGAATCATTCCGCCCGAAAAAAACATCGTGATAATTCCCATTACCGTATATAGTTTTCTTCCTCTTAAATCCTTTTTGCTAAGTGCAAAAGCCACCATTGCACAGAAGAAAACATGTGTGACCACGCCGATAACCGTCTTTGCCACGGAAATAAAGAACGCCTTCCAGATAGAAGTATCTTTAAATACCGCGCGGTAATTGTCTAAAGACCATTCTTTCGGGAAGAAAATAAATCCTCCCTCCGCCAATGCCGTACTTCCTGAAAAAGAAGATGCCAGCACATTTAAAAGCGGTACTAAAATAATAATTGTGATAAGCAGAATGACCGTGACATTCACGAAGTCAAAAATTCTGTCTCCTGTAAATTTTTTTGTTTTCATACTTTTTCTCCTATAAAACTGATTCCTCATTGATTTTTCCGGTAATCTTATTCGCCGTCACAAGCAGGATAACGGAGACAACCGATACTCCAAGCCCAACTGCTGTTGCATAGGAAAAATCGCCCTGCGTCATACCCATCCGGTACACATAAGAATCAATGACTTCTGCTTTTGCCTGATTCTGTGAGTTCATTAAAACAAGTGTCTGATCCAGATTGGACTTTAATAATCCACTGATCGTCAGGATAAAATTTAAGCTGATAATCGTTTTCATAAGAGGCAGCGTAATACTTGTAATCTGTCTGAGTCTGCCTGCACCGTCGATTCTTGCCGCTTCGTAATAGGTCGGATCAATCCCCGCCATCGTTGCAAGATAGAGCACTGTTCCCCATCCAGCTTCTTTCCACGTATCAGACAGAGATGCGATCCACCAGTATTTCCCGGAATCCAGTAAAAAGTTTGTCGGATTGTCTACCAGTCCCACTGCCATCAGTATCTGATTTAACAGTCCTGTGGTAGAAAGCCAGTTAATGATCATACCACCCAAAACAATCCACGAAAGAAAGTGTGGCAGATAAGAGATTGTCTGGATAATTCTTTTAAATGGGCCATCCCTTAATTCATAAATCATAATGGAAAGTATAATTGGCGTTGTGAATCCGATCAAAAGTTTCAGGAAGCTGATCCCAAGCGTGTTAATGACCGACTGCCAAAAATATTTATCCGTTGCAACGATTTTGAAATTAGCCCATCCAACCCATTTTGCCGAATCGATCGTATCGATGACCGTGTAGCTTTTAAACGCAATGGTCAATCCATAAATTGGCATATAGCAAAAGATAATCATAAAGATAATCCCCGGTATTACCATCATCTGCAATGGTAATTGTCTGCGGTAATCTTTCACAAACAATTTTGCTTTTTCTACCAGTGATTGTTTTTTCTTTTTCTCTTTGTTCTTCATTGTATTCAACTCTCCCAAGCGCTTATTTCTTACTTATTTGTGTAATAAATGATAACATTCGCACTTGCTTGTCACAAGCGCATATCTTGTCTTCGAATAGGTCAATATTGCTTTTTCTTGTGAGTCATGATAGGATGATATCAAGATGCAAAATTCTGTTTTTGCAATTTTTTAAGAGGCTTCTGGCATAATGGTGGAAGCCTAACACCATAAATTAACAACAACATATTGAAAAAACCACTTGTGTCCTTTAATGTATTAACTGCGAAGAAAAACACAAAAGGAGTATTCACAAGTGGCTTCAGTTAATACATTATGCAAAAGTGTCCCTAATGTCAAGAACACAGTTATAAAAAATTGTAATCTTTACTCTGATAAGAATGGAGTTAAACATATTCGTATCCAAGCAAGACCTAATAAATGGCACGAGAACGACTGCCCATTCTGCCATAAATCATGCCCTGTTTATGATAAACATTCCAGCAGACCAACTATCTGGAGAGGTCTGGACTGGGGTGGTATTCTGGTCGAAGTTGAATACCAGACTCATCGGCTCATCTGCCCTGAACATGGGGTATATGTTGCCGAAGTTCCATGGGCATATCCATGTAGTAGATTTACCAAGGATTTCGACCTTACCGCTGCATGGTTTGCATCCTATCTTCCAAGAAGTACCACATCATACTTCATGAGAGTGGACTGGGAAACTGTAGGCCGCTGTGTCAATCGCGCTCTTCACGATTTAGAACCAGAGCGTTCAAGAAGACTTGATGGCCTGGTTAATATCGGCATTGATGAGACCAGTTATAAAAAGGGTCACAAGTACATCACAGTGATCGTTAATCACGATACTAACACGGTTGTATGGGCATCGGAAGGTCATGGTAAATCTGTCCTTGAAAAATTTTATAAACAGCTGACCCCGGAGCAACTGTCCAGTATCAAGGTTGTTACTGGCGATGGTGCCAAATGGATCACAGAGTGTGTAAATGAATACACTCCTGGCTGTGCACGCTGCGTTGATCCCTTTCACGTAGTCGAGTGGGCTATGACAGCTCTGGATGAAGTCAGAAAAGATATCTGGCATGATGCTTACAGTGAATATAAGCAGGTCAAAAAAGATAATCCACGTGGCAAAGGCCGTCCTAAAAAAGATGCTCCTGGGCTTGCTATTGTTAAAGCAGCAAAAGCTAAGGCAGATGAGATAAAAGGCTCTGCTTACGCATTAGGAAAAGCCCCGGAGCATCTCAGTGAAAAGCAACAGTTGCGTGTTAATTTGATCGCCTCGCAAAATCCTCGTCTATACCGAGCATATCTGCTTAAAGAACAGCTCCGGTTATTACTAAAGCTTACAAACGTAGATGAAGCTGAGGACGAACTCAAACGCTGGCTGTGGAAAGCCAGCCACAGCAGGATACCTGCATTTAAAGAATTATATCAGAAGATCAGGCGCCACAAGACGCATATCTTAAATACAATCCGTTATGGTATGAGTAATGCCAGGATTGAAGCAACTAATAACAAGATTAAGCTCATTATCCGTAAAGCTTATGGCTTCAGAAACATACAAAATATGCTTGATATGGTGTACCTTGTATGCTCTGATATACGCATTCCACTTCCTAACCGAAAGTTGAATGCCGCTTAATCTAGATAAACACTGGGGTTGTGGCGGTTTTTAACCCACCATTACCCCTGAAGAGCCTTTTTTAATATAAAAATGGAGAAGATTTATGAGCAATTTAAGAACGGAGCAGCCTGTTTTCGAGACAGACCGTATTACAGATGGTTTTGATATTTTTTTCTGGGTATTTAATGACGCCAGCAGTTTTGTTGCCACACACTGGCATACTGCCATCGAGATTATGTATATTATAGACGGAGAGGTCGATGTTATGATGAATCAGCAGACGGTCATTTTAAAACCCGGAGATGTTTTTCTGATCGATTCAAGGCTTCCTCACTCCACAAAATCAGTTCACGGAAATCATGCAGTATTAATTCAGCTTCCTTATGAATTTTCAAAAAAATATATCCCCGATGTCGATTCCTTTATTTTTGGTTTTGACAGCCACACTGATAATGCCATTTTACGCACCAAAATTGATTCTTTAATCGATGTCATTCAAAAAATGAGAATTGTATATGAAATTCAACCAAAAGGTGCTTTGCTGCGGTTTAACAGTCTTCTTTTTGAAATGCTTTATCTGCTCTACCACAGTTTTTCGAGGGAAGTGGAATCCTCCCAGTTCAAAAAAGATGTCAAAAATTTTGTGCGTTTAGAACCTGTTTTAGAATACACAAAAAAGCATTACAATACACCGATCACCCTTTCCGAGATTTCGCAGATCGCATGTTTTCAGGAAGAATATTTCTGTCATTATTTCAAAAAAAATATGGGAGTGACTTATTTCCAATACTTAAATGAAATAAGACTCTCCCATATTTACCGTGATCTCACCTCCACAGACCTTCCTCTGAAAGTTCTGTTAGAGAAGCATGGTTTTACGAATTATAAATTATTCCGAAAAATGTTTTATGAGCAGTTTGCAACCACTCCCGGTGAATACCGTAAAAATGCCGCTGTATCCGATTAATCCAGTAACATCTCTACACATCCGTACATACCGGCATCATTGCCAAGTCCTGCCAATGCAAACTTTGTTTCACGGCATGCCATGAATGATGTCTCAACAAAGTGTTTTTTGATGTTATCTAATAAGATATCGCCTGCTTTGGAAACTCCTCCACCGATCACGATAATCTCCGGGTTTACCACACATGCAATATTAGAAAGGGTGGAGCCTAAAATTTCACATACTTCATCTACCAGTCCGATTGCAATTGCATCTCCTGCTTTTGCTGCGTCAAAGACATCTTTTGCAGTCAGGTTTGGAATTTCACGAATGCTTGTCTCCTCGGTAGATTTTGCAAGTTTTCTCTTTGCGAGACGAACGATTCCTGTCGCGGAAGTATACTGCTCTAAACATCCATACTGTCCACAGTTACAAGCTTCGATCTCATCATTGTTCACGGTGATATGTCCGATCTCTCCGCCGGCTCCGTTAAATCCTGCAACTACCTTTCCGTCTACGATGATTCCACCGCCGACACCAGTTCCAAGTGTTACCATAATGACATCCTTAGAGCCCTTTGCTCCACCCTGCCACATTTCACCTAAAGCGGCAACGTTTGCATCATTTCCGACTTTGATTTTTAATCCGGTAAGGTTGCCTAACTCTTCTGCAACGTTTACCACGCCCCAGCCAAGATTTACACAACGGTGTACCACGCCCTGGCTGTCAACCGGTCCCGGAACTCCGATTCCGATTCCCTGCACATCATCCTTGCTGATCGCTTCCTGTGCCAGCTTATTGTCCACTGCCTTTGCGACATCGGAAAGAATCGACTCACCATTATTTCCTGTATTGGTCTTAATTTCCCATTTGTCTAACAGTGTTCCGTTTGTGTCAAAAAATCCAATCTTACAGGTTGTACCCCCGATATCAACTCCAAATGCGTATTTCTTCATGATTTTTCTCCCTGATTTCCCTATATTTTCTGCGTCTATGTACCCACCATAGTTTTGCCTGCATTATCTTAATGATAACGTTTCCATTTTTATCTGTCAATTGTATTCTATGGCATATTTTGCTTTATTTTTAACCAACCGGCATCTCTTCTTCCGGTGTCTCTTCTTCCGGCGTTTCCTCAGCCGGATTTTCTTCAGGCTGTCCGTTCCCGCTCTCCTGCTGCTGGAGCAGATCATCCGAAATTCTTGCATACGGCAGAAATTCAAGCGGCTCCAGCCCCTCATGCGCCTTATTCATAAATGACTGCCATATTTTTCCCGGATAAGTGTTTCCCATTAATCCCTGCAATTTTTTTGGCATGTCATAGCCTACCCAGACACTTGTAGTATAATATCTCGTATAGCCGACAAACCATCCGTCTTTCTGATCGTTTGTCGTTCCTGTCTTGCCCGCACATGGCATATCTCCAAGGTCAAGTCCTTTTCCGGTTCCGTTCGTGATGACGCCTTTTAAAACATCTGTCATCATGCGCGCCGCATTTTTCTTATAGATCAAAACCGGTTTCTGCCCCGAATCATATAAAACTGTTCCATTTCCATCCTCAATCTTCACGATACAGGTTGGTGTGCGGTAATATCCGTCATTCTCGATTGCTGCAAAACCAGATGCCATCTCTAACGCAGAGACACCGTTCGTGAAACCGCCCAGTGCCGTTGCAAGCCTGTAATCAGACGGACTGATCCTGGAAAAATTCATTGCCTTAAGATAAGACAATCCCTTATCCGGTGTGAGCTGGTCATACAACTTCCACGCGATCGTATTGACGGATTTTTCCACCGCAGTGCGGATCGTAATCTCTCCAAGATATGTGCCGTTAGCATTCCTTGGGCCATCCTCGATCGGCTCATCAACCACGATCGTGTCCGGCGTATAGTTCTGCTCAAAACTTGGTGTATACACGGTCAGCGGTTTTATCGCACTACCCGGCTGCCTGAAACTCTGATAGGCACGGTTTAAGGTATAACCCGGAAATTCCTGACTTCGCCCGCCCACGATCGCACGCACATTTCCGTTGTCATTATCAATACAGACCGCAGACGCCTGCAGTTCATAAACACCCTCGTCATTTACCCCGGTATAGCCGGAAAGCGTGTCATTCACCGACTGCTGCAATTCGTCCTGCAACGACAGGTCAATGGAGGTATAAATGCGGTATCCGCCGGTATAAAGTTTTTTCTGACATTCACTATAGAGCGCACTGTAAGTGTCCTCATATGCCTGCTGCTCCTCATCTGTCTTAAAATCCTCATGGAAAACAAACCCCTGCTGCTCCATCAGCGCCCTTGTCGCACAGTAGTAGGTGTATGTCTCAACGTAATCATTTTTTGCAAGTGCCTGTGGACGGTTCAATGTGATCTGCTCCGCCACCGCCTGTGCGTAATCCATCTGTGAGATTTTGCCGTCATCGAGCATATTTTTCAAAATACGGTCACGTCTGGAAACGGTATTGTCTTTGTTTGTCACCGGATCATAGAGCGTCGGGTTATTCGGTATTGCACACAAAAAAGCAATTTGGGACAGAGAGAGGCTTTCCACATCACGGTCGAAATATCCTCTCGCCGCAGACTGGATCCCGTAATATCCGTTTCCAAAATAAATATTATTTAAATAGAACTCCAAAATCTGATTCTTGGAATACTTGTTTTCGAGTTCCGTTGCGATATACATCTCTTCCACTTTTCTCTGCCATGTCTTTTCCTGTGACAGAAAAATATTCCGGGCCAGCTGCATGGTGATCGTACTTCCACCCTGCTTCACTTCGCCATTTTGTACCATTGCCTTCACTGCACGGAGCAATGCACGGTAATCAATTCCATGATGCCTGAAAAACTTTTTATCTTCGATACTGACAATGGCAGTCACTGCATCCACCGGCATCTCCTCAATGGAAACGTAATAGGAATCTTTTTCCCCTTTCAGGGTGGAGATCACGCTTCCATCCGATGCATAGACAATGCTGGTCTGATTTGCCTTAAAAGTATCCACATCCGACTGTCTGACAAGCCGCACTGCCTCCTGCTTTAATTCCTCAACCTGTTTTCCATAACCGCCGTAAAAATAGTAGGCAGCCGCTGTGAGCACCAGTACCAGAAGTACAAGCTGTATGCGGAAAAAGTGCCAGAATAGCCGGTGTTTTTTCTTTTTCTTTGTTTTTGACATCATGCACTCCTTTCTGGCTCTGTCATTGTTTTTCTAATAAAATCTGCTTTTTCTAACATTAATCTTTCCAGATTTCTCCATGGATATGCATGATCTGTCGTAACGATTTCATAGTTTCAAAGATATCATTTATCCTTTAAAAATTCAGGTCGATCTCGATTCCTTTCAGATCCTCGTTCACGAGATTCTTCTCTTTGAGAATCTTCTGGATGTTTTTCTGTGCCTCATCCATTTTACTCGTGTTCTGTTTCTGCATGGAAACATCCTGTTCGAGCTGATCGGCATTCTGCTGTCCCTCGATGATCTCTTCCTGATTTTTGCGCTTCTCTTTTGCCTCTTCGATCTGCTTATCCTGTTCTTCCTTCTTGTCTGCCGCTTCCTCTGCCTTCTCTTTCTCTTCCTCGACCTTCTCATCGGCATTGTTTTTGCCTTCCTCGATAAGCATTCCGAGGATCTCTTTATTGGCAGAATCCATAATCTCATCTGCGGCATCCGATGCTTTTTCCATATCTCTGGACTTTAACTGCTCTAACGTGGCATCCGAAATAGACGCAGTGAGCGCATTGACCTCAAACTGTTTGCGGTCTGCCTCCACGCTGACCTGCCCTTTCATGCTGTTTAAGTTCAGAACTTTCTTCTGGTACTCTGTGAGCGGTGCATTCTGCAGTTCCTTCAATCTGGAGATCTCTTCGTCTGAAAACTGGTCATAGGAAGAACCGTTCATATTATTCTGGTACTTTTCCAAAAGCTCTAAATCTTTCTGTTCCTGCGATCCGTCTGCCACACCATACTCTTCCTGCAAAGATTTTTTGGTATTCTCGATATCTTTCATTTTGGCACGAATCTCATTCATCTCGGATACTTTGGACTGCTTTAACCCCTCCATATCCGCAATGCTGCCAGCAGATTTATTGTCACTTTTCCATGCATCACTGACCACTTTTAATGCCTGTTTTTTCGCATTGTTTCTGCGCGCCTCGATCTGGCTCTGTGTGTCATTTTTACGCAGAAAACCGCCTGCGTTGACGGATTTTACGACATCCTGATGTCCTTTTTTCTCAGCAGCTTTCTGTGCCACTGCATGATCCACTCCACTCTGGTTTGCCCTGATTGCAATTGACATAAACTCATTCCCCCTGTAAAAACGTTTCTATGCAGATAATTGTTGAATTGTCCGAAAATTTTTATAAACAATAGAATGCACGTTCCGCGAACACTCTATTGTCATGAATTAAATATCGGCTTTTTTCATGTTATCTTTAATGCTACGCTTACATCTCAATCAGGTTGTAATCCAAATTCATTTTCCTTAGCATTTCCACTTCGCGTTTCTGGCAGGTAAAAAGGAATATCTGGTTTTGTAAGGTCGAAAGTGTCTGCAAGGTTTGCGCCAGACGATCGTCATCATACATGGCAAACGCTTCATCCAATAAGATTGGAAGCGGTTCTTCCTTCGTCACAACATTTCCCACCGCAAGGCGCAGCGCCAGATAAATCTGCTCCAACGTGCCACGGCTTAATAGCTCTGGTCTGACTTCCCTTCCCTCTGTCAGAATCTGCAGCTGCCCCTGCTCATCGAGCCTTACACTGTCATAAGCTCCTGCGGTAAATAAGGACACATATCTGGAAATCTCCGCATTCAGTTCATCCTGCATATCCTCATAAAAAGATTGGGAAATCCTTGTGATCTCCTGCGCCGCAAGCTCCAATGCCTGAATATCTTCCGCTCTTTGGTGCTCTGCCCAGCTCTGCACACTCTGTCTTGTGATCTCTTCCTCCAGATTAAAAAGACGGTTTTCCTTTTCCCGCAGAGAATCTTTCCACTCAGTAAGCATCTGATCCGCCAGCCGTTTCTTTTGCTGCATCTGTGCCTCCATCGCTTCCTGCTCACGCAGTTTTCTTAACTGCTCCGCCTGCATGGATGCCGTTTGGAGTTTGGCACGGTTTTGATTCTTTTTGTACTGCCGGATTGCAGAAAATAATGCGATTGCAAGAGTTGCAAGTTCACCTGTCCAGAAAAGGGCTTGTGTTATGTAAACCTTAAAACCGAATAATATTATTGCGATGAGGATTGCGAAGAAGGATAGGATATAGCCAGTTTTTTCTGGCTGCCAATCTTCCGTACTGCCAGTCTGCTCATGGTACTTGGCATGCATTCCGCTCTCATCGTCTGCATAATGCGCTTCATACTTTTCTATGGACGCACGTATCCCTTCACATTCCTGTTCGAGCAGGTTCTTCTCCAATCGAAGCTCCTTAAGACGCGCCTCCCGCTCCTCATCTGCCCTTCTCTGCTCCTGCTGCAATTCCCGCTTTCTGGCATTGAGCGAAGCAGCTGCCTCCGCAACCGTCACGCCGCTGTCGGAACCATCCGATGCCTGTGCAAGATATTCTGCAAGGATTTTCACCATCTGATTTCCGGTGGCAGCTCCCGCCTGCGTGATATCGTAAGTACTGGCATAACTGTCTTTGCTGACACCACCCAAAAGCATGGTCAGATCCCCAAAGCCGACCGACAGTTCCTCCCCATCCAGCTCATTCCTCAGATAATCGGTTTTCTCTTTGGAATAAAAATTGCGTTCCAGATAAAACTTCTGCTGTCCAACCGTAAACTTTAGTGCACCCGCATAAAACGACGGTGCATGCCACGGTTCATACTGACTGTAGGCGTCTGTGACAGAACTCCTGCCCCTTCCTTTTTCCATGCCAAAAAGCATCGCACATAAAAAGCTGTGCAATGTCGATTTTCCCGCCTCATTTTTTCCATATATGACATTCATCCCCGGTTCAAAGGATATGTTTTTGTTCTGTAGCTTTCCAAACTGAAAAATGTCTGCTTCCTTTATCTGCATATCTCATGCCCCAACAATGCGCTAACGCCGTATTCCAATGCTTTCGCTGCAACCGGATCCTGCCTTTTTTTCTGCATGGCTGCAATGTAAGCTCCCAACAGGGAATTTTCATGTTCAGCCAGCAGCTTATCATAGTCATAATCCGGTCGAAGCTGCTCTGTCACATCCACGATCCGTTCCAAATGCGACAATTTATTAAGATCGAATATCACGTCCGGATCTTTGTATCCCTGTAAACAAATCCGAAAATACTGATACGCCGGACGTTCTGCCAACAGTGTTTTTATCTGCCGCATGACATCATATCCGGTCGTCCCCGGCGTCACCTCCACCGCTTCGTGGCAGTACTCACATTTTCGCATCGGATAAAAAGAGACATCGCAATGTGTTTTGTCGATGTTCCCCATCCAGTATCCGTGCGCACCGGTATCATTACAGTCTGTCGGCTCCAGTGCGCCCGCCATGACCGCCCTGCCCTGCACAAGCCGCCCACCTTTGTGGATGTGTCCCGCTGCAATATAATCAAATCCATGCCGCAGAATCTTTTCCACCGAAAAAGGAATATGCCGCTCATCGCCTCCATGTGCGAGCAGAATATTAATTCTGTCCGTATTTTTCGGAAAAACTTCATCGTACAAAGCCTGCCGGATCTCACGATGCCAATAGCTCAGACCATAAACCGTCGTATTCTGCTCCAGGAAATCAAAACACATTACTTCCTCGCGTGGGAAGAAACAGACATTTTCCGGCCACTCACATGTCCTGTAAAAAGAATTTTGCTGTATGTAATCGTGGTTTCCTGCCATAAGAAGCACTTTCGTCTGCGGTATGCGTGCAAACAGACCACAGACTTCCTTCAATTCTCTTTTCAATGGCTGTTTGTGAAAAAGATCACCTGAAATCAACAAAAAATCCGGGGATTCTTCTGCCGCGATCTCGATCATTTCCGCAAAAGAATCCCAGATATCCTGTGCTCTTTTTTCACTCCATGCTTTTCCTGCATCCGGTTTTACACCGAGATGCACGTCTGAAATATGCATAAACTTCATGCTTTGTCCTCATTTTCCGTAATCATTCCAGCAGCTTCTATTGTTCCATCTGTTTTCCCAGGAAACCAGCTGCTGCGATCGCAAGCTTGCTCTCCGTCTCTGTCATTCTGGATTTCTCGTCTTTTTCATATAAAATAACGGCTCCGATCGCATCCCCCTCGCAGATGATCGTACTGAGCGCCTGCTGCCCGAATTCTCCGGCATCATCTAATGTCACCTTGACAAACTCCGCATCATTTCTGCTTGCGAGAAAATTTTTCCGTTCGCTGATGGCGTCTTCCAGCTGTTTGCTGATCGGCTTGCCCTCATATTCTTTCTTGCCGGTACCGGATGCCGTCACAACATGGTCGCAGTCCGTGATCAATACCAGATGTCCGGTTGTCTGCGCCAGACTTTCCGCATACTCTCCCGCAAACTGGCTCAGCTCCCCGATTGGCGAATACTTTTTCAGAATGATCTCGCCCTCCCGGTCGGTAAATATTTCCAAAGGATCGCCCTCCCGGATCCTTAAGGTTCTCCGAATTTCTTTCGGAACTACAATTCTTCCCAGATCATCTATTCTGCGTACAATCCCTGTGGCTTTCATTTAATATTTTTCCTCCAATGCTGTTATTTCACTTTGGAGTTATTATGTGGAAAAATCAGAGAATTATTCTTTTCTCTGTCTAAAATTCCTGTGTACATCATACCCTATTTTTTCTAAAATGAATATTAAAAATTTGTAAAACATCTTGATTATATAGGATATATCCTATATAATATATAAAAAATATGAAAGAAGGAATTATATGCCCGTCATTGCACGTTTCTTTGGAATAACAATAAAAATGTACCTGCGCCAAAAAGAACACAAAACTTTACATCATTAAATTTCGAAGGAGGTGCATCCTATGGCTCACAGAGTGCAAAGTGTATCGATGATTGATCAGAATATTCTTCAGGCAATTTTTATAGGTGGTGAAGTAATTCAATATGACCTGCGGAAAATGCTTTCCATTCTTCCACAATTTCAGGAAATTATCAATGATCCATCCCTCGCATCGAAAGTTCATGCAGATACCGGCGGCTATGGTGTGTCCTGGAGTGATGATCTGGACTTAGATTCTGAAACGATCTGGGAAGATGGTGTATTTATTCGTATTGAATCTGTTGACCCATCCCTCGCACTTGCTTCCAGCCTTGCAAGAGCAAGAGAATATGCCATGCTGACACAAAAACAACTCTCCGAAAAAACGGGAATCTATCAGAGCGATATCAGCAAACTGGAACGTGGTAACGCCAATCCATCCATTTTGACCTTAAAACGTCTGGCAGATGCAATGGATATGACTTTAAAAATCGAATTTGTACCAAAAAAATGAAGAGACTATCACAGCCTCTTCATTTCTTTTCAAATCATCTTTTCTCTATTAGCCAAAATCAATATTTTTTCATTTTTTGCTAATAGATTTCTTCTGCTTACTTTTTTGTATCATAGTCATCCAGAAAATGATGTTTTACGCCGTCCTTTTTATAGGCGACAACCGTTTCCAGATTCACATTTTCCACACTCTTGAAAATATTGCCTTCCACGTACTGGTTGACTTCTTTTAATTTTTTGATCAGTTCCTTGATCTCCACACGTTTCGAACGATTTTCCTCGTTATTGCAGGTGGTACAGGTGTCTGTAAACTTGCATGCACACTGGATAAAATGAAGTCCATTATAGTCACGCCACGCCTTGATATCGTCCTCACGCACAAGATAAAGCGGACGGATCAGTTCCATTCCCTCAAAATTGGTGCTGTGAAGTTTTGGCATCATCGTCTGGATCTGTGCTCCGTAAAGCATACCCATGAGGATTGTCTCGATCACATCATCATAATGATGTCCGAGTGCGATTTTATTGCATCCAAGTTCCTGTGCAAAATGATATAAATGTCCGCGTCTCATCCGCGCACACAGGTAGCACGGTGATTTTTCAATATTGTATACAGAATCAAAAATATCCGATTCAAAAATTGTGATCGGAATATTGAGTTTTCTGGCGTTTTCCTCGATCACTTTTCGGTTTGCCGGACTGTATCCCGGATCCATGACCAGAAACTTCACTTCAAAATCGAATTTGTTGTGAATTTTTAATTCCTGAAAAAGCTTTGCCATAAGCATGGAATCTTTTCCACCGGAAATACAGACCGCAATGCGGTCACCCGGTTTGACAAGCTCATACTGATTTATTGCTTTTGTAAATTTGCACCAGATGCTTTTACGGAACTTTTTACGGATGGAAAGTTCCACATCCTTGCAGATGTCTACCTCTTCCTCCTGCTTCATCGCATCCAGAAGCCATGCAATATATCCGCCTTCCAGACTTACCGCATCCATTCCTTTCTCTTCCAGTCCTTCGGCAACTTCCACGCTGAAACGTCCACGGCTGCAGCAGATTACTAATTTTTTTGAAAAATCAATGTTCTCATTCCCTTCGATAGAATCTGCCGGTGTCGCTACCGCTCCCGGAATCGCTCCGTGGGCGATCTCGTTCTCGTCCCGGATATCGATGATCTGATAAGTGTTTTTATCAAGTTTTTTTAATTCTTCTATTGTAATGCCCATGCTATGACCTTTCTCTATGATTTTCTTACAATTATCAAGTTTTCTTTCGGTAAAATATTACCTTCTTTGTGGGGTTCCGTCAATCATTTGTGGATAAAAAAACTGCTGCACCGCACGATTTTTCATCGTCACGGCACAGCAGTGTGTGTTTAGTTTATTCTGTTATTCCATCTTCTACAACAAGGCTGTCCTCTATCGATTCAGCCTCTTTTGACGATATTCATTATCTGGTGTCGCATCAAATCCAATTGGTAAATATTGTATGTCGATTTCATCTTGATAATCTATATCATAAAAATAATTACAGAAAATCAATTCCATATAAATAATCTGATTATTTTCTTCTTCCATCGCATATATCAATCCATGATCCGGATCAACCTCTATCGCCAAAAGCTGGTACTTATCCCGAAAACCTCTCGCTCCAAAATATCCTTTATATTCTTTTGAATCATATTTCCCCAATCTCTGTATCTCTTCCTCATAACTCTTATCATCATATTCGACGACCAAATAACTTAAATACTGTGCGTCCCACGGATTATAGTAAACCATTTTATAATCCAGTACATCCATGTTATCTGTAATACTTTCTGGAAAAATGCTTTCATCCATTCCCCATTTATCAGCATATTCTTTCTTAGCATTCTTTCCAATGTACCACTGGTAATGCGTGATATCTGTATCTTTATATACTTCAGTTCTCTGGCTATCAAATGAAAGCAGTTTTACCAGACCACCTATTAATAATAATCGGATTAAAAAAACAGCTATAATAGTGGTTATAATCATCAATATAACTTTCATTTGAACTTTGAATTTCGGTATTTTCATCTCTTCCTAAGCCTTTCCACATACAAAAATACATGTTTTTCTATCAGACGCTCAGTGCAGCCTATGCAGTAGCAGCACAACAGAGTGACAAGGTTGAGTACTACTCATATTTTCTTATTTTTCCATCTTCCATATAATATTTTGCCGTGCCATATTTCACAACGTTTTCATCATGCGTTACGATCATAACTGCCACATTTCTTTTTTGCGTAATATCCACAAGTGTCTTCATGAATATTTCTGTATTTTTCCTATCCAGACTGGCAGTTGGTTCATCACACAAAATTATTTTTGTTGAATCTAATATGGATCTGACAATCGCCACTCTCTGTTGCTCTCCACCTGATAATGAGTGAATATCTCGTTTATTTATTCCCGCTAAATTCATAATAGTTAGATATTCATTCATTAATTGACATGTTTTCTCATTCACCGTTCGCTCCTTAATATAATAAGGCAACAATATATTATCTTCAACATTCATAAATGAAAATAAATTTAAATTTTGAAAAATAATGCTAATGTCATTTAAGCGTATTTTTTCTCTTTCTTTTTTTGTGCAAGCTAAAATATTTTTTTCTTCTATGTATATTTCACCCTTTAAATTGTCTAACATCCCTGAAATTGCATATAAAAATGTTGTTTTTCCGGAACCTGATGGTCCTGATATGGTAATAATCTCCGGCATCTCAAATGAGATGCTAATATTATTTAGCAACATTTTTTCTTCATCACCATCTTTGACTTTGTAACTCAGATTATTAATTCTTATTATTTCTTTCTTCATTATTTCTCCTTGTGCTACATTCCAGGATTTCTAAGTTCCTCAATAAAATTCTTTCTATCTTTTAATCTCAGAATATAAAACATTTGAACTGCTATTGATATTAGCGAAAATAACAATAATAGAACTATTTCAGAATATATTCCGCTGTCCTTCACTCCAACAAAATAATACGGTGATAACATTACATACAAACATATATATGTAAATTTTTTAGTGATTGGAAGTAAAAATATACCAGAAATTATAATCGGAAAAACTGCATTCCAAATATAGATTTTAATAATTTGCAAATATGGCATTCCCATTGCCTGAAATCTCAGGATATCTTTTTCATTGCTTTTTGCAATGAACGAATAATAAATAAACAGTGAAATCACAGCACATGTTATCAGCAGATATGTGATTGCTTCCACTATCTCGGTTCCGCTTACCGCTCTTTCTCTGCTCTTCCTCATAATATCTGCTTTTGTAAGTAAATTCTTATCAGAAACGCTATTTCCTTCATTGAAAAAAACTATATTATGTTCATTGCTTCCAATATGTAATGTATCTTTCAAATAATTTATATTGACAAAGCAATTTAACTCACTAAAATCATTGGAATAATAAAGACCTGCAACAATAAAATCATACATTTTTCCTTCCATGTTTATTTTTATTGTCTTTCCAATATCACTTGATGCTGCAAAAATCTCAGGCATTAAAATAGAATTGGCATTCTCATTAAGAACCTTGTTCAGCCCCTCCTCACTTCCTTTTACAACATTAATTTTTTCAAAATGATTTACATATAAACTATCAATTCCACTTACAAATACATTACTTCCACTTTCGGTTTTTGATTTTATTTTTAGTCCATAATATGTATCTGAATCCGATTCTCTATCATTAACTTCTATATCTTTTTTATCTAAAACATACGCATAACCTATATTTTTATCAACAATATTTTCCCCAGATACACGAACCATACGAAACAGCGAATGCAAACCAACAAAAAGTGTACAACTTAAAATCAAAAACATACATGTAATTTTTACTTTTCTAAAATAACTTTTGGACATTACGACAGACAGAAAAGCATCCTTACTTTTCATAAATTTGGTCATATAATAAAGGAGCTGATATACTCCTCTTGCAATCGGATCAAACAGAATCATACCTGCCAGAATATTACAAATCTTTGAAAGTTCCACAATCTGCCGCACTGTAGACGTCACACTGATGTATTGCATAAGAATTACCAAAATAGCTGCTATGCAAATTCTGACTAATACTCCTTTAACGTTTATTTTATTTGTTTTTATATAATCATTTCCGTTCCTGATCTTTTCTACAATATTCCCCCGGAACAGTTTATATAAATTACTTCCGATTGTATAAGAATTCAATAGTATTCCAATCAAAACACAAATAAGATATATCTGAACCGGAACATATCGCTCTTCAATCTGCAATACATTTGCAACAACAATATAAATGCTGCTTCCAATAACACATCCGATTAAAGTTGCCGATACATGAACCTGTACCAACTCAGAAACATATATCTTTACAATTTTTTTATGCGGTGTTCCCATCAATAATAATGCTTCTGTAAAGTGTTTTCTAATATTAAATAAATTTTGCAGCTGTGTTGCCAATATCCATTGAAAAAACATAACTGCAATAATTGATATCAAAATTACAGAGGACAACACGCCCTGTAACTGCTGTACATCATTTTTGCTTAAGCTGTCATTGGTTATATCACTCAGCCCAAAAGCAAACATGGTATACAATAAAGTTGCTGTCACAGTCACCATTGAAGCAAACCAGAATTGTATTCTTTCTTTTTTTCCACTATTTTTTAATAATCTTCCAATCTTCGTTCCAAACATAAGACTATTTACCATAAATTCGAATTATCCAATCGATTATTTTAAAATGGATGTAAGGAGCATCATTGTATCTGTTTTTTTCATTATGTATTTCTCCTTCGTCTACTTCATAATACTCTAATGATTATAAAACTTTTTTTCTTTCATTTTATCATCTGTCAAATTTACGTATCTAACTGTTAAAAATCCCCTATATTCATCATAACTGTCAGAACAAATTTTCCATCCTGCGTCTCGATTATTACATCTCCACCATATTTGTCCGCAACTTTTTGAATGGAGCTTATACCGTATCCATGTCTGCGGAAATCATTTTTGGTTGATATTAATTTTCCTGATTTGTCCTGTTTCAAACTTCCTTCATACGGATTTTTTATAACAAGAACCAATGACTGCTTTTTGATTCCCATGGCTATTTCAATATTCTTATTATTTTCGTTGCATTTTTCTGTGGCTTCTATCGCATTATCGAGTGCATTTCCTAATACTACCCCCAGATCACACTGATTTACCGGCAGCTCTTCCGGTATAAAAATTTTTAAAAGAAACTGTATTCCATTCTCTTTGGCAATCGAATATTTGGTGTTGAGCAGTGCATCTATCACCTGATTTCCACTGTCAGAAATATAACTTTCTGTATGATGATTCTCGATTATTTTGTCGATTTCACGAATGACATTTTCTTTCTCTCCCTGCTCTATTTCGTTTTTTAATACAATTAATTTATTTATCAGATCATGGCGTTCTCTGTGAAAATCTTCCATTAACTTTTTTTGTTCTTTTGTATTATTAGTCATCATATGAATTTGCTGCTCATATACCGTTTTTTCCTTTTCGAGCATAGTTTTTTCCGTAATTTTTGAATAAACCTCAAGGATAATCATATTGAACAGTAATAATATGCTGAAAACTATCATAGCAGTCACTGTATTATTTTCTGAAAAGAACACCGCTGCTGCAATGTAAATACTGCCGATTGATACAAAGAAAAAGACGATATAATATTTTACCGGAATCAGGCTGTTTTCCCTTTTCTTCCATACAAAAGACAAAATGTATGTTCCTATCAGCATGATTATTTTTGATATAATACTTCCTATCATATTAAAGTCTCTTTGTTCGAGACAAAATAAATTTAAAAAGAAAAAAATAATCATTTCTACCAATGCCCATACTGCCCAAAAGAACGTAAGTAAAAATATATTATTTTTTCCAAAACCATAATAGGAAATTGCTGAAATCATGATACACAGCAACACATTTACAATCGTAGTTACAGCTGACGCATCACCACTGTGAAACTGGACATATCCTTGAAAAATAATATATATGGACCATACACTCACAGATAATACATTCCAACGCTTCTTTTCATAAAATGTATCTAAAAATTTTCTTACTATCCAGACACTTGCGAATGTCAAAACTGAATTTAAGATTATATTTCCCACGTCACACATAGATATCACCTCTTAACAGTCTGCCATATTCTTTACTAAATTCTTTCTGCCGGTCTTCACTAATCGGCAACACTTCTCCGTTTATCAATGTTACATTAGATTTTGATCTTGATTTGATCAAAAGGTAATTGACGAGATAAGACTGATGAATCCTTAGAAATGTTACTTTTCCACTGCTAAGTCCTTTTTCTACCTCTGATAATTTTCCATTAAACACATATTTATTTCCATCTCTGACATGTATATTTATTTGTCTTGCTTTGCTTTCAAAATATAGGATCTCTTTGGACAAAACTTTGTATTCCTGACTTTTATATTTAAACGAAAAGAAATGATTTCTACTGCAAATTCTCTGGTTTGCTTCTAAAAATATCTGTGCGAACGAATCCCGGTCTATCGGTTTTCTGATAAAGGAAAACACATCCAAGCGAAATAATTCCATGACGTATCTGTCATAGCTGGAAATAAAAATAATCATCGCATCTTCATCTTTTTTACGAATGTTTTTCGCCGCAGTGATTCCATCTCCATTTTCCATCTGAATATCCAGATATATCAGGTCAAACTTTTTCCCTGAAGATATTTCTCTTACCAGATCATTTCCACTATAGAAAACATCGGTATCTATTTTCACATTTTCCTCATCACCAATATTATGTAAGACACTTTCAATTTGATGTGCAATCAGATCATCATCATCGCAGATTGCGATATTTAACATTATTTTTTTCCTCCAAGAACACTGTCATTTTTTCTATCTTACTATATAGATTTTGCATTCTCAATCTTCATTTTTATTTACATAAAAAAGAATCTCGCTTGCGAGATTCTCCGCCTGCGGCGGGTCGCAATATGCGACATACTTCTTATCCGCCGCAGTGCGATCCTCGCGGAGCTTTTTTATGTAATGGAAACGAAGTTTCCTATTACATAAAAAAACTGCTGCACCGCACGATTTTTCATCGTCACGGCACAGCAGTCTCTGTATTTAAATTTATTCTGTCACTCCGCCTTCTACAACAAGACTTTCCTCATAGTCACTGCCATATGTGTCTACTAAAGTAGCTTCATAATCAGCATGGAAGAACTGTTCCTCACCTAAAGTCTTAATTTCGTCATTGATCCAGTCAAGCAAGGTTGTATTTCCTTTGGAAACTGCCGGAGCAATCGTATCATTACTTCCAAGGGAAGGAATCCCTACCGTGTAACCGGTGTTCTGAAGTGCATATGCGATAACCTCGGTGTTATCGTTTACCCATGCAGCACCGCTTCCATTTTCCAGTGCATTCTTCGCAGTTGCATAGGAATCATATTTCTGTAATGGGATATCCGGGTAGTTGTCGATCATGTAAGTCTCTGCCGTTGTTCCTGAGATCACGATCATCTGGTCATTGGAATCCCAGTCATCAAGGCTCTCGATCACTTTACTGTCAGGAGATACCACACCAAGCGCCACATTCATATAAGGAAGTGCAAAGTCAACTTCCTCCGCACGCTCGTCAGTCACGGTAAAGTTTGCAAGAATGATATCCACTTTTCCCGTCTGTAAATATTCGATTCTGTTTGCCGCCTCTGTGGATACGAAGTTCACATCCACTCCAAGATCCTCACCAAGTCTGTTTGCAAAATAAATATCGTATCCCTGATACTCACCATTTTCATCTACATATCCAAATGGATTTTTGTCGGAGAAAACGCCGATATTGATCGTACCGCTCTCTTTGATTTCATCCAAAGTACGATAAACTTCGCTGCTTCCATTGGATGCTGTTCCCTCGTCTGCCGCACTTGCATTATTTGCGGTTGCATCACTAGTGCTGCCGCCGCATGCGGTCAGACCTGCCGTAAGTGAAAGTGTTAATACTGCTGCCAAAATCCTGTTCCATTTCTTCATAATAGATGCTCCTTTTCTTCTTGCTATTTCACATGAGTCTTTGCCTCATGAAATTCAAACGTATTCAAAAACTGTTTTGCGCGGTCGGTCTTTGGATGTTCGAAGAACTCTTCCGGAGTTCCCTCCTCCACGATCTTTCCGCCATTTAAAAATATCACACGGTCTGCCACTGCTTTTGCGAACTGCATCTCATGTGTGACGATCATCATTGTGCGCCCCTGGGAAGCAAGGTCTAACATTACATCCAAAACCTCTCTTACCATCTCCGGATCCAGCGCCGCAGTCACTTCATCGAAAAGCAAAATTTCCGGGTGCATACAAAGCGCTCTCACGATCGCGACACGCTGTTTCTGTCCACCGGAAAGCTGCCTCGGATAGCTTTTCGCTTTCTCAGCAAGACCAACCCGCTCCAAAAGCGCCATTGCTTCCTTTTCGGCTTCCTCTTTTTTCCGCTTCTGTACTTTCATTGGTGCCAGTAAAATATTGTCAAGCACCGTCAAATGCGGAAATAACTCATAGCTCTGGAATACCATTCCGATCTTCTGACGAAGCTCTGCAATGTTTTTGTTCTTCGGATCTATTTTTTCACCATTTAATTTGATCTCGCCGCCCTGAATTGGTTCCAGAGCGTTGATACATCGAAGCATCGTACTTTTTCCACAGCCGCTCGGACCGACAAGGACGATGACCTCTCCCTGATGTACTTCCAGATTGATATCATCCAGAATCAGGTTATCATCATAACTTTTTTTCAAATGTTCTATAGATAACAATGTCTGTTCCAAGAAAGATCACCTCCATTTCCTTTCCAGATATTTTGCAAGCATACTGATTGGCCAGCATGCGATAAAATACAATAAAAATACGGTCAGATAAATTCCAAACGCTGCATTCGGGCTGGACATCCGGTTTGCCTCGATAATCTGCTGTGCCACCTTCAACACCTCGACAACACCGATCATTAGGATCAGGCTGGTCGTCTTGATCATTCGTGTGATCAGGTTGATGGACAGCGGGATCAGTCTCCTGACGGCCTGTGGAATGATAACGTAGAGATAAGTCTGCATTTTGGTAAGTCCCAGCGCCGCACTGCTCTCATACTGATGTTTTGGGATGGAGATCAGTGCCCCCCGCACAAGGTCGCTCATCTCTGCGGTTCCCCACAGGACAAACACGATGATGGACGCTGTCTCTCCCGACAAATTCCAGCCAAAAGTTCTCGTCGTACTAAAGTAAAACAGGAAAAGTAATACCAACTGCGGCATAATGCGGATAAATTCCAGATACACTCTGAAAATTGCCTTGAGCACTACATTTTTTCTTGTCATCAGCACGCCAAACAATAAACCTAACGGAATACTGATCACAACTGCGATCAGACTGATACGGAGTGCTACCCAGAGTCCCTGAAGCAGCCGCAGCATATTGCTTCCTTTTAATAAAACCTCAAGCCCCAAATCCGGCATAACGCAGCCTCCTTTCCAACAGACTGCCCAAAATGGAAATCGGCAATAATAGGATCAGATAAAAAACCACAAGCAGGAATAAACTCTCTGTTGTCTTGTAATAAAGACCGATGAGGTCTTTTGCAGTAAACATCAGATCCATCAGGCTGATCGCACTGAACACGCTCGTTTCCTTCAAAAGGAAAATCACATTTGCCACAAATGCCGGAACACTGATGGACATTGCCTGTGGTAAAATGATGTACCGCATGGTCTGGTAACGGTTCATGCCAAGACTGTACGCACTCTCCGTCTGAATCGGTTCGATTGCTTCCAATCCGCTTCGAAAAGCCTCTGCCATGTAACTTCCACCTAAAAATGCAAGTCCGGCAACACCACATGCCTCCGCATTTGTCTGGATTCCGATCTTCGGAAGTCCATAGTAAATAAAGAATAACTGTACCAGCAATGGTGTATTTCTGCTGAGTTCTATGTACACCGCCACGATCTGGCGAAGTACCGGCACTTTATAATACTGGATCGTCGAACAGACAAATCCAACGATAATTGCAAAAACAATTCCGAGGAGTCCAATGCGAAGCGTCAACCAGGCGGCTTTCTCGTACATCGGTAAATATTTTAGAATAAACTCCCAGTTCAAGATGTTCCCCTCCTCTTTCAAAATTTATAGTGCTTATCATAGTTCTTTTATCCTACTATGTCAATAGGAATTATAGTATTAATTGTATTAAATAAAAAACAATATGGGAATTATATTGTAAAATGGGGATATATGGATTTCATCTTCTATGATTATTATATGAAAAGAAAAGAATTGATTACCTGAAAATAAAAAGATGGGCAGCAATATCGGATGACGGTATTGCTGCCCGGTGCTTATCGATAAAATAAATTTCTGGTTAAAAGTAGTCCACCGCGGACTACTTTTCCAACTTCAATTCCGGAAACGGAATGATATCCGGCTGATTTTCCCTATGCTCTCCGATAAATTTTTCCATCCAGACCATGTCATACCAGCGGTGAAACTTATAACCGCACTGATGGAAAATTCCAACCATCGTATAACCCAGTTTTTCATGAAACAGCACGCTGTCCTTCGTCAGATATTCATCTTTCACCTGTGGATAAGCAATGCAGGCATTGACATTTAAAATGCCCTGCTGCTTCAAAATATTTTCCAGCTCTTCATAAAGCCTTCTGCCGATCCCGCTGCGTTTCTGCTCCATATCCACATAAATGGATGTCTCCACTGACCAGTCATATGCCGCTCTCTCTTTAAACGGACTGACATAGGCATAGCCTGCGATTTTTCCATCCTTTTCCGCTGCCAGGTATGGAAATCGCTCCAATGTATGTCTGATCCTGCCACGGAACTCCTCTATGGACGGCACAACATACTCAAACGTGATTGCTGTCTGCTCAATATATTTTGCGTAGATTGCAAGAATCTCCTCTGCATCTGCCTCTGTTGCAACTCGAATCGTTGTCATAGTTTCCCTGCCTCTTTTCCATTCAGTATTCCATCTGCAAAACTATATCTTTGATGCTTTTCTTCTGCTCACGCAATCACATTTCAAACGCCTGCTTAATGCTGTCATAATGTAAGAAGATCCCCTGCTCTGCAAACTCCCTGATCTGGTCTGGCGTTGCAAACATGTAGCCATCTGTTTCCTCTGTCTGAAGATGCAGGTCTTTGTCGTCAATATCCATAACAAAACGGTAAACATCCACAAAATAATTGTCTCCCTCACCCGGATTTTCTCTCTTATAGGTAAATAAATAGCCGCCCTCGGCATTTCCGGCATCCAGTCCTGTCTCCTCTTTCACTTCGCGAAGGACTGCCTCGTAAGACTCCTCGCCAGCCTGTGCTGCGCCGCCGGATACTTCCCACCAGCCCGGTGCCCATGCCTTTGTCATGACGCGCTTTGTGATAAGAAACGTTTGATCCGGTCTTGCCACAACACCAAGCACCGTCAGATGATATTCGCCATCCTTTAAACACCAGTCGTTGCGCTTCATTGTGCGTCCTGTCGGCTTTTTATCTGCATCATAAATATCCCATAATTCCATTATTCCCTCTCCTCATGCGTCTTTATTTTCTCATTTTCAACATTCCTTGTATGCATCCGTATTTTCAACCTTGCTTGCTGTTATTTATCCCATCTTATCATTTCACTATAGCCAATGCAAATCTCATTTTTATCATTTTGATTGATATTATTTAATCTTCTGCGCCAATTTTTGCTTACTTTTTATCATTTACTAATTTGTTTATAATTGCTATAATACACGTTAGCCGTGATTTTAACCAAAATCAGCCATCAAAATTTATTACTTTTTACCATAAAAATTCGAGGTTTTACAGATGAGTGAAACAAAAAAAATGACCAACGAGCGTCCTGTATACGCTTTTAACCGAAAAATTTTCTGTGAGGGAATGCGTGACGGTATTCCGATTGCTTTAGGCTATCTGGCGGTATCGTTTTCTCTTGGAATTGCCGCAAGAAATGCCGGTTTAACCGCCTTTCAGGGATTTCTTGCAAGTTTACTGAACAATGCTTCTGCCGGTGAGTACGCCGCATTTACGCTGATCGCTGCAAATGCAACCTATCTGGAAGTCGCAATTATCACACTGATCTCCAATGCACGCTATCTGCTGATGAGCTGTGCGCTCACCCAGCGTTTTGCACCCGGAACACCTTTTTTTCACCGGCTGATCATCGCCTATGATGTGACGGATGAATTGTTTGGGATCACCATTGCGCGCCCCGGCTATCTGAATCCTTTCTATACGTATGGAGCGATCGTGCTGGCTGCGCCCGCCTGGTCAGTTGGTACCGCACTCGGAATTATGGCTGGCAATGTATTGCCGCTTCGGGTGGTGAGCGCCCTGAGTGTCGCACTTTACGGAATGTTCCTTGCGATCATTATACCGCCTGCAAGAAAAGATAAAGTGGTCGCTGCGCTTGTCGCCATCAGCTTTGCACTTAGCTTTGCCGGTTCTTATCTCCCGGTTGTTTCTTCCATGTCAAGCGGCACAAGAACAATTATTTTAACCGTTGTGATTTCTTCTGCTGCTGCAATTTTGTTTCCAAGGAAAACGGAAGCATAATGAATACGCTTCCGTAAGTGAGGTTTTCTATGACACATAATAATTTTATTTATATCGCCGTGATGGCTCTTGTATCTTATGCCATCCGTGTTTTACCTTTGACGCTGATCCGCAAACCGATCAAAAACCAGTTTATCCAGTCCTTTTTATATTACGTTCCATATGTGACGCTGGCTGTCATGACATTTCCTGCGATTGTCGAAGCAACACAGAGCCCTGTAGCCGGTGCCGTTGCACTCGTTGTCGGTATCCTTGCAGCATGGTTTGGTGCAAGTCTGTTTCAGGTGTCTGTGGCATGCTGTGCGGTTGTGTTTGTGATCGAGTTGTTTTTGTAGAGTTTTTTTATTGTGCACCTCCACACTGCACGTATTATCATTTTATTCATTTTTATGATATTGTGCAAATTCATTCTGCGCATTTTGCTGTCACTTTATCCAGTTTCCTATAACAGAAAAAATCCCCGGCGGGCTGTTTCTGATATGCTCATACTCAAGTCCGTCAGGGATTGATTCATTTCTGACAAAATTTGTGCTTATTTACTTTCCATCCATTATCATTATAATAGAAATTTTATTTCCGGATCTGATTCAGTCTGTCATTTATTGCAAGCAATTGTTCTTTACTCACTTCGTTTGTTTTCTCTGCTTCTCCGGGCTGGCTTGTCATCTGACTGGTAAGTCCCATCATATTGATCATTCGGAGTACTGTGAATCCACTCAGCATCTTCATCATGCCACTGTTCATTCCACCGCCTTGTGCCTTTGCCTGTCCAAAGCTCTGAAACAATTCCTGCATGACTTTATTTCCATCCTCATTCGACATAATATCGCCCACCGTATCATTTAACGAGAAGAAACCATCCGGTGCCGTGATATCAAACCAATTTAAAACAGCACCTTTTTCTTTCAGACGGTACGCTTCATTAAACTTCTCAACTTTTTTGATAAAGCTTTCATCCCGGCATTCGCCTGCCACTGCTAGAAGCTTTGTCTCACCCTGATTCGGTACTTCAAAGTAAAAGAAATGATCAGAAGCTTCTTTTTTGCCAAGACTCTCCCCATTTGCAAAAAGTTCCACTGTCTTCTGGTTCGAATATACGGTGACTTTTGTCACATTCTCCACACGGTCAACGTAACGTTTTCCACAAATATGAACGAATGGTTCGTCCGACAGCCATGCTTTATATGCATAAAAGGCATCTTTCTTATATTTGCGGTCAAATGTCACCAGTCCTTTATGGTTCATGCCATTTTCACCACCTTCGTTTCTGGCATCTGCTGCGAAATCAAACATATTCCATACGTGCGTTGCCCAGATATATGGTCTTGTATACAATTGTTTGATCAATTCCTCATGATAATGTGCCTGATATTCCTCTGTATAATCTCCCTGCTTCGGATCTGAGGTATGCCAATTCAGTGCTTCACATCCATATTCACTCATGCCGATCGGGATCTTTGGAAACTCTTTGTGGAATTCATCCATCCACGGACCATTCATAGAAGTGTCTCCACCATACCATCCAAAATAATGATTATAAGAAACTACATCCGGGATCTGAATATACGGATTATGCATGTCACACATCGAAACTACCGCCATAGTTGTCAGCCTTGTAGGATCCATCTCATGTGCAAGGTCATTTAATATGTGATGGTTTTCCATAAGGTCTTCGTCTGCTTCACCTGACATCGTAATTTCATTGGATAATCCCCATACGACAATACTTGGATGGTTGTAATTCTGAACAATCAGCTCCTTCATCTGACTGATCGTATTTTCACGTCCGTTTTTCATGTGCTGGGAAATATACGGAATTTCTGCCCATAATACAAGCCCCTTTTCATCACACAGATCATAGAAATATTGTGCATGCTGATAATGTGCCAGACGGATCGTTGTAGCACCCATTTCACAGATTAAATCAATATCTTCTCTGTGATGTTCCGGAAGAAGCGCATTTCCATTTCCTGCCCGGTCCTGATGTCTGGACACACCACGCAGTGGATAGCTATTCCCATTTAAGAAAAATCCCTTATCAGGATCAATTGTGAAGGTACGGCATCCAAATCGTGTACTGACACTGTCTATGCATACGCCGTCTTCCATTAAGCGTACAGTCGCTGTATACAAATATGGATCTTTGCGTCCATTCCAAAGATGTACATCTGTTATTTCCAGATTGACCTGTTTATCCGAAATCCCTGTTTTGGTTTCTGCTGCAAGAACACCTTCAGCATCTGTAATCTGATATACCAGCTGCTGTCCTGCTTTTTCCCCGCTTAAAAATACTTCCACGGCAATTTTTGCATTTTTGTCTGCTACCTCTGGTGTCACTTTCAATCCATTTCCACCATAATAGTCCAGATCAAAATGAGACTTATTTACAGCAATGATATTTACATCTCTGTACATTCCACCATAAAAAGTAAAATCCGCTTTCTGTGGGTATACCCTGTCATTTGCACTATTGTCCACGGCAACCACGATCAGATTCTTTCCATCTGTAAGTGCGTCCGTCATATTCACCCGCCAGGTTGAGTATCCACCATCGTGATGATCAAGGTGATTTCCATTCACATAAACATCAGCAGATGCATTCACTCCCAGAAATTCCAGATAATACTGTTCTCCCTCCGGAAGTTCCTCTTTCTGGACTTCTTTCGCATAAAAACAGGTTCCACGGTAGTAATCGTTTCCACCATCCTGTCCGTCAATCGCATTCCAGGTATGAGGCAGATTCACCCAATACCAATTTTGTGGCATAGCAACCGGAGGCTTTATCGCTTCCTTGCTAAATGCCCATTTTTCGTTTAAGTTAAAAATTTCTCTCATTTATTCCTCTTTCTCAGGCTCATTCATTCTTTTCTTCATAATTCATTTTCTTTAAAAATGTCATTGGCGACATATGATAATATTTTTTAAAAGCACGGTAAAAGTTACTGTACTGTCCAAAACCACATAATGAAAAAATATCCGTTGGTTTTTCCCCACTGATCAATAATTGCCTTGCCATGATCATCCGCTTTTCCAGAACATACTGATATATGCTCTTTCCTGTTGCATTTTCAAAACTTCTGGACAAATAAAACTTGCTGATATAAAAACGGTTACACAAAAAATCCAGTGTCAGATTCTCTGTATAATGTAAATTGATATACCGGATCACCTGCTGGATATTCGCATTTCCTGCCATTGTATTCAGATTTATATGTCTCTCCAGTAAGATAAGCAGATGTTCTATCAGCGAATCACACATAATGTCATGGCCAAATTCTTTCTCATGCATTTCATAGCGTAATTCCAAAAGCATATTTATGATTTTTTTCCGCATTGCCGGATCTTCCCGGAGCAGATATCCTTTCTTCTCTGCCGAAACAAAACACTGGTTCAGATTAGTTTTCCTGCTTGAAATGCGGTTCAGATACCATGGATTCAGCCAAAGGATCACTCTGTCTGCTTCCCTCTCTGAAATCATTTCCTGATGTTCTGTCATAGGAGGAAGCAGCACAATATCTTCTTTCTCTAATTCGATTTTTTTGCCATCGACTGTAAACGTTATGTTTCCGTCTAATGCACAGTAGATTTCAAAAAAATCATGCAGTTCCACTCCTGCATTTTGTATCGCTGTGGTACAAAAACGATGCACTTCCATGCTGGAACTGGTCATGGATTGATACCCTAAGTATTCATCATATAGTTCATTATTTTTCATCTCTGTATATTATTATAACGCCTTCTTTTCTGTTTAACGTAATCTCAATGACACCTTTTTCGCGTTCTATAAATTCTGCCTTTTTACCATCTATTTCAACATCATAGTGATATAGCGAATTCATGACAATCAGAAGCACGCCTGTATGTGTTCCTGTGGTACTGTATACAATTTCTGCATGATCCACATCCTTAGAAATTTCTTTCTTTTCAATCCAGGTATCATATCCGGTTGTTAAAGTTCCTCTCTTGTAGTACGCATTATACCATATAGAAATTGGAGTAGAAAGTCCGCTAAACTGGTGAAACCAGCCGCCACGTTCCGTTTCAATCTGTATCATTTCAAATGTATTATAACTGAATTCAATCTCCTGCTTCCAGGAATTCAGTCCTCTGTGTGCAATATCAAATGCAAATTGTCCCTCACCTATATCAAGCATTGCTTTCCATAAGAAATACTGATACGGACACCAGACACTTCCGTTCCAATAGCCGTTATCGTAATAATAGCTGGCAGACATATCAACCGTAGAAATTCCAACCGGGGACCACAGTTCCTCTGCAGATTTCAGGTGCTTTAACAACTGTTTTTCCTGCTCTTTTGAGCAAATTCCTGCGATCAACGGCGTAACACCATCTACTCCCTTGTTATAATTTTCTCCTGCCTCAGTCCGCAAAATATGGACTCCCTCCTGCCCCTGCACAGCATAGCCAAAATATCCGCTCTCTTCATCCCATGCATATGCCAGCAATGCGTTCTTTACACGTTCCATATCCCGCTCAAATTCCGGCAGATTCTCCTCATATCCAAATGCCATTGAAATCTGTTTCATAAATTTTGCAATACGGATAAAATGTACATTACTGCAGACCGGTGATACTACCTGTTCCATATTCTTTCGATGTAACTCCACCTGCGGCGGATAATCGTCCATTCCACTTGCATTGTAAAAATAGTCATATACCGTCAGAAGACCATTTCCAAGTCTTGACATTGTGGATCCTTCCGTCCTGCCAGCCATATAACGATAGTAACGTAAAAACATCGGATAGTATTTCTTCAAATTTTCCCGTTCTTTTGCATCCGCCCGATTTAATATCTCGTAATACAAATAAAACTGTGTTGGGACAAGTGAACCATGTGCCACAAATGCGAAATCTGTATTATCTGGTTCGGATAAGTAAGTGTCCATTACATATTCTGCAAGTTTTGAGGAATAATCTAACATTCCAAGTCCAATAAATCCGGAATCCCACGTATACAGACTGTCCCATCTTTTTCCCGGTGTATAATGCGCAATGTATTCACCATGCCGCCTGATTGGATACACAATATTACTATATAATGCAGATTTCATCATCCGTCCTGTAAATTCAAATGGATTTCCCTCTTCATTGGCACAATTTTCTTTTTTTACAATGCTTCTGCATTGTTTCCAGAAAATTTCTAATTCAGCTTTTGAATAATTACGTTCTTTTGTACTGATGTATGCATATTCCGTTCTGACACTTTTTCCTGGAACAAATAACGCTTCTGCAACATTAATATGATAAAAGCCTTCATCCGAATGTTTATCCTGAAATGCACCCGAAAAACTTCTCGTCAGATTATCATAAGTAGCATCTGAATTTGCAAGGCGTGATACTAATGCATCCTCAATACAGCCCGAATACAATTTTCTGCTTCTGACACGCTTGCTTAAAATGCTAAGATATATTGGATTTTCCTTATAGTTGTACTGATATTTTATATGATCATTCTCGTACTCAACTTTTGGGATTACATTACGAGCCTCTTCTGTTATTCCGACTTCCTTTTTGTCTGATTTTTCACAAACACATAAAAAATCAAGCATTATTCCATTACTCTGTTCGCTGAAAGCTTCCATTTTAAAGATGAACTCTTTATCTGAAATTTTTCCGATTGGAACATAGCAGATTCCACTCTCTTTTGTTGCCGCAAAATGGATTGTTCCAACATTGCTTTGAAAAATTACATCTCCCTCATCCTGCAATGTACGATATCTTATCGCTAACACTGCGTCCTGATACGATTCCTTTAATTTTACCTGATAAGAAACTTTGTCGCCCTGATTGCCGCCAAACGCTTTCAATCCAAGATAACGCATAAAGAGTGCATAGTAGGACATTCCCAATCCATTGTCATCCGTAAATCCATCGACCGGGATCTCTCCCTTTTTCATGGCATCCAGATTCAGGTGTTCCCATGGAACTGCTTTTCCAAACTCCAAATTTTCATAATCGACAGCATTCCACGCATCACTTTTTTCCGGTACTTTTTTCGTGTATACTCTGCTTTTCGGATATTCCTCTGCGGCAAAATAATTGATAAGGCAATTCTGGTTTTTATCCGTATTATTATGGAAGGAAACCCGGATTCCCCAGGTTTCCTCCTCAATCTCAAAGAAATCTACGTCTGCATATAACTGATCTTTCCAAAGAAGCTCATAGCGGTATCTATAATATTTTCCATTACTATCACAATCCCACGGATGATACTCAGATGGGATTGTAACGTTTGGAGCCGGTACATTGCTGTTCGCATAGGTCGGATGGATCACCAAATCAAATCTTGCTCCTGGAACAGCACTCTCCTTCATAATTCTTGAAATACCCATATACTTTTTCGAATATGGTCCCCACAATGGGATTATATTTTTATTTTCGTCTCTCACAATTATGCTTTTACAGCATTTTTCTGCTGTGTTTCAGCAATGCTGTCCTCAATCTCCTTCATTTTTTCACCAGTCAATGGATAGAACTTCATTGCAATAATAGAAGCAATCCATCCCAAAATCGGCATGCCACAGAATAATAAAATTGTGATCATCAGAATTTCAGGTGTGCTTGCATCTCCCACCTGTGGCACTGAATTTTTATATCCTATGACAGCTACAAATGCTCCAACAACTGTAGTTGCAAATGATGAAATAAGTTTATCAATAAAGGAGTATACGGTTGCAATTAGTCCCGGCACATAATGTCCACTTCTATACACTTCATAATCGGTGCAGTCTGCCATCATTGGAATCATCATATTACTTCCGATATTACGAATTCCATTCAATGCAATAATAAGAACTACAAATGCAATATTCATAAATCCAAAGGACTTCAGATCAATCTTGGTTGGATCACCAAAAATCAGAAGCAGTGTAATTGCGAGCTGAACAGCAATACATCCATATACAGTCGCTACATACGTCTTTTTCTGTCCGGAATGTCTTGCTCCCATAATACCTATTACAAGTAAAATAATGTTTGGAATCATTGTGATAGCAGACAATCTTCCCATTACTGCATAGTCACCAATAATAATTCCATAAAGCATAACACCTACGATAGAATTTCCTGCAATACTTGTTGCGAGTTTATCTGTAGACTCGGAAATAACTAACATCTGAAGTGCTCTGTTGTGTTTTAATACTTCCCAATAAGTTTTGAAGCTGACTTTTTCTTCTTTATTTTTTACCATGCTGTTGTAGTATTCCGGTTTATCTTTTGGAGCAATGGCAATCAGTGAGCAGATCATTAATACAAAAGCAATTGCAATTACCCAGACAATGATCTCACTGAAGAATTCAAGTGTCATTCCGCCATATTTCGGAACAAGGTAATTGGAAACAAGCATTGTAATTCCGGTCTGTAAGAACAGCATAAAAAAGCCTGTAAAGAAACCGTAAATCGGTCTCTGTTTTGGATCGTTTGTAAGTAAAGTCTGTGCAGAAGTTGTGACTGTTCCCTGAACGGTATAACCAATAATGTAAAGTGCATACACAACAATAAAATATGGGATCCGGAGTGTTTCCGGAACTAAATGTGTAGTCTTATATAATAAGATCATGCTTAATGCAAGAAGCGCATTACCGACAACAAGGAACGGGCGGAATTTTCCAAAACGTCCATTGGAATGATCGATCAGCCATCCAATGATCGGATCTGTAAATCCATCAAAAATTCGCATAGAAGTTGCCAGTGTAGATACAAATACTACAGACATTCCTAAAATTCCATTTGCATAGTAAGATACATACATCATTAAAAACAGATACATATTTGTTGACATCATATTTAATGCAAACAATGCGATCTGCCATGTTTTCGCACGGTTATATTTCGTTGCTTCGTTCATTGTAATTCCTCCTAAAAACATTGTTTAACATTTTCAAATCATGATTTTAAGTGGATTTTAGCATTGAACTTTTTCAGTGTACATTGCATATATTTTCTATAACATTGCGATTATTGCCTTGGCTCTCCAAGGATTTACTCCACCTGCACCTGACACATTCTCATTGTAGCCAGTGCTGCTTCATGGCTTTCCGGTGTGACACCTGCGCAGCAGGAAGCAATGACTTTGACCGGGATCTCCGGCAGATATGCCTTAATTAAAATTGCATTGGAGACAACACAGATGTCGGTACAAAGTCCGACCAATGTAACGGTGATATCTTCTTTCTCTGCGATTTTTGTAATCTCTTCTGCAAGAATTTTTGAACCGAACGTCGGCTTGTCGATCACTACTGCGTCTTTTAATGCAGTTTTCACTTTCTCATTGATCTGCCAGCCGTCTGTTCCCTTCACGCAGTGCACAACCGGAAGATTTTTTCCTTCCTGAGTCTCTAAATAATTTTCCGGGTGTGTATCCCTTGTTGCAAAAATGTCTTTGGTATCATACTTTGCAATCTCTGCGATTACGTTATCCACGATAGCCACTGCCTCTTTTGTTCCGAGTGAGCCATCGATAAAATCATTCTGCATATCTACCACTACTAATAGATTTCTCATTATGTAAACCTCCAATTTTCTTTTTTAATTATAAAATATCCAAAATATTTTTTACTCCATGACACTAATTGTATCAAATATCCTTTTTCTTATAATTGCACTTCTTCCTAATCTTTCAATGAAAAATACAAGTTCTTATACCCAAGCTGCTGGCACAGTTTTGTCAGATACGGCTGGTCAATCCTTGCCTGCTCCAAAACATCCTTCTGTGCAAACACTTCCTCTTTTGTGCCATCTGCGAGCACTTTTCCGTGCGCCATAACGATCACACGCTCGAAACTCTCTGCCACAAAATCCATATCGTGTAAAATCGCAATAACCGTTTTTCCCTGACTGCTCAGATCCCGGATCATTTTCTGAATAATCTTTCTGCCCTTCCAGTCCTGTGCGATCGTCGGTTCATCCAGAATGAGCACTTTTGTATCCATCGCAAGAACGGAAGCGATCGCAACCAGTTTCTGCTCTGACAATTCCAGATCATAAGGATTTTCGTCTGCAAGCTGTTCCAGCCCGACCAGCTTTAATGCTGCAACAGCTTTTTCCTTTGCCTGCTCTTTTGTCATTCCGATATTCTGCGGTCCGAACATGACTTCATCGATCACATGGTATTTGAAAATCTGGTCGTCCGGATTCTGGAATACGTAACCGATCTCCCCTGCCAACATTGCAACGGTCTTTTCTGCCATGTCGCTTCCACCGTAGTAGATACTGCCGCCCATCGGCTTTAACAGACCTTTTAACAGCTTTACAAGAGTCGTTTTTCCTGCGCCGTTCTGACCGATGATCGCAGTTGGTCTGTGGTCAATTGTAAGGTTTATGTCCTGCAGAACCGGAACATTTTCGAGATATTGAAATTCCAGATGTTCGATGTCAAAAACATTTTTCTTACAACTTATAGTCAGTTTCATGCTTTCATCTGTAGTTACAGAATGTTCCATCTGCCCATTCTTATTTTTCATATCTTTATTATTGTCTAATAATATTTTTTCCGGGCAGAACGCTTCCTCCCCCGGAAACAAATCTTTTAACGCCAACGCATCCTTAAGCGAAGCCGGATAACATCCATTCTCTTTCTTCAAGCCAAAAGCCTGACAGATTCTTGTATAGGCAGGTGGATTCACCCCATAGCTCTGCAGATCCGCTCTGGAGAAAATCTGTTCCGGCGTATCGAATGCGATCTGCTTTCCCTGATGCAGCAGCAAAATTTTATCACAGTATTCTGCCAGCTTTTCCAGCTTCTGTTCCACCATAATGATGGTGATCCCTGATTTTGCGAGCTTATCGACCGCTGCAAAAACTTCCTCGCTTCCCGCCGGATCAAGCTGTGAGGTAGGCTCGTCTAACACGATCACTTCCGGTTTCATCGCAAGGATACCTGCCAGCGCAACCCTCTGCATCTGACCACCGGACAGATCAAACGGATTTCTGTCCCTGTAAGCTGCAATATCCAGCAGTTCCATCACTTCATCCACACGGCTTATCATCTCTTCTTTTGGCACGCCGAAGTTCTGCAGACCAAATGCAATTTCCTCAAAAACAGTTTCTTTTGCACCGGAGAGCTGGTTAAACGGATTCTGGAATACCAGTCCTACCTTCTGACACAGCTTCGATACAGTCGTTTTTGCCACCTCAGTGTCCTCGATCAGAACTTTTCCTCCATAAGCTCCTTTGAAAAATCCCGGAATAAGACCGTTGAACGCCTGACAGAGCGTACTTTTTCCGGCTCCGTTCTCCCCGATGACCCCAACAAAAGAACCTTTTTCTATTTCAAAATCCAGCCCATCCAACGCAAGCTTTGTTGTATTTGGATAGCGGTATTTTAAATTTTCAACCTTTATATATGCCATAATTCTTCCTTTTTCCATATATCATTTTTTCCAGCTTTAACAATACACATTTTCAGTTTTGCAGCATGACGATTTACAGCACAATCCTCACCACGATAGCCCCTGCAATCACCACAGCCATCACCAGACATAACACGCGGTCGGAAGTTTTCATTTTTCCTTCCCTGAGATAGGTCTTTTTCTGCCCAGCCTCAAAGCCCCGGATTTCCAGTGCGATCGCACGCTCTCTTGTGTTGATGAGCGAACTCATGACAACCGGCGAAATTAACGGAAGAAACGATTTTGCCCTGGTGATCAGATTTCCCTCCGTCTCAAGCCCACGGCTCCGCTGTGCATCCATGATCGTGTTCATCGTGCCGCTCATCTGCGGTACGATCTGAAAAACAGAACTGATGACATATCCGATCTTCGGCGAAAATCCTGCCTGCTCCAGATCCTCTACCAGCTCTGCCGGCTTAGTTGTGAGTACAAACACCGCAAATGCCAGCAGCATATTTAAGACGTTACAGCTGATGCGAAGCGCATACATCATTCCTTCCCGATAGAACTTTAACGGTCCTAACTGAAACATTAAGTTTGCATTTTCATGATTAAATAAACCATGGATCAAAAATATGGTGATCAGAATTGTAAAAGAAAAAGCAATCAGTGGAAAAACCTTTTTCATGATTTTTCCACTGATAAGCATTACAAGACTGATTCCAATGAATATAGCGAATGCCCATAACTTCCCTGCGATCAGCGATGCAGCGACCGCTGTTAAGATATAACACAGTTTCGTAAATGGATGCATTCTGGTCAAATAGGTATCTTTATCCACATAAAGGCTGATACTTTTCATCTAAATCACTCCATCAGAATATGTTTTCACTTCTTAGTCTAAGCTCTCCACACTGTCGTTTACATCATAAAGTGCGGTAAGTTTTTTCGGAAGTCCTTTTAAAATTGCAAACACGATCAATACCGTAATGATCTTATCCGGAACATCCACAACGACTTCATCTAAGAAAGAACCTAATACAACCGGGAGATTTGCTGCCTGTGTTGCTGCGAATACTGCATCGCCCCAGACATTTCCTGTTGTACCACCCCAGAAAATAACGTTTAACGGAGTGGAGATCAATACTGCTGCAAGACCGCCGGCTAAAGAAGTCAGTAACGCACCGCTGATTTTTTCCATTTTGCCGAGACGTGCCATAATACCAACGACAAGACCGATGCCAAGACTTGTGAGGGCATACACTAATGTAATGGAATCACCGGTTGTAAAACCATAGATCAGGTTGTTGGCTGCTCCACAGATCGCACCAATGATCGGTCCGCCGAGTGCGCCACCGATACAGGTTCCGATGGAATCTAACCATAACGGCAGTTTTAATACGGAAGCAAATAATTTTCCGAGGTAATTGATACCGATACATGCCGGGATCAATACCAGACTTGCTGTGTTTAATTTTGTTTTAAAAATGTTCTTCATAACGTTGTCCTCCTCATTTTCCGGAGCACCTGTACAGTGCCTCCAATGCTACATGAATCTCATTTTTTTCTCCCTGTACGGTTGCATTCACTCCATCCGTATAGTTGTTAATGTTATCTTCAAGGTTATCCTCGTATTCCACCACCGTATTTAAGACAGAGGCTGTCTTCACACCCCGGAGTTTTCCGATCACAAACAGCGCCGCCGTCTCCATATCACAGCCAAGCACTCCTCTGCCGGCCCACAGTGCGTCGATCTCGTCCTCTCTGTCCGTGTAAAAACTGTCATGACTCCGTGCCATTCCGACATGCGCCGGAATCTGCTCCTCCTCTGCTGCCTCTACACAGGCATTCATCAGTTCAAAATCCGGGATTGCCGGATAAATGGAATCTATGTACGTTCTGGAAGTTCCTTCATCTCTCACCGCACCCTGCACTAAGATCAGATCCCCTAATCTGATCTCTTTTTGTAATGCACCGCAGCTTCCGATACGGATTGCGTGCGTCACACCGATACGCGCCAGCTCTTCCACAGCAATTCCGGTCGAAGGACCGCCGATCCCCGTAGAAACTGCAAGCACGCGGATTCCCTTGTAAGTTCCTGCAATGCTTTTATATTCCCTGTTAAATTCTAACTCCTCCACGTCCTCTAACTGTTCAGCGATCCGCTCCACCCTTGCCGGGTCTCCAGGAAGGATCGCATACTGAATGCCGAGGTCATCGCGCAGTTTTAAGTGAGGCATTACTTCCATTCCATCATCCACTCTTTTCTCAGATTTTTCTGCCTTATCACGACAAAATTTCTCATTACCATGGTTTTAAGATTCTTGTTTAAAGTATCACTTTACAACTGTCTTGTCAACTGTAAAGTCATGTATGCACTGACACAATTACAGATAACTTTCCTTCCGGTTAACAGCTTTTCTCAAATAATTTCCAAGATTTGTCATGCACATGAGCGTGGCTGTAAGAAAAAGACCCGGTATGAGGATGATCCACCATGACTTTGTCATCAGTGCTTTGTCTGCAATTGAAAGCATGCTTCCCCACGAAATCTGCTCTAGCGGCAGACCAATTCCCATGAAGCTTAAGGTTGACTCTGCAATGATCGCACTTCTGATATTCATGACAACCATAAACATGATCGATGAGGCAAAATTGGGAGTCAGGTGTTTCCACAAGACATGCCAAAAGCTTCCTCCCATACATTTTGCTGCGATGACATACCCGCTGTTTCGGATCTGTTTTACTTCTGTGCGCACCACTTTGGCAATACCTGGCCAGCTTGTGATCCCGATAATAAATGAAATACTGAAAATGCTGGCTTTTCCTAAGACTGCCTGCAATAAAATAACCAGCAGCAGATTCGGGATACTTAAGAAAATCTCTGTAAAGCGCATTAGCAGTGAATCCACCCATTCCGGTGCACATCCGCTGACTGAACCAAAGACAATAGCAAGTACCGTAGAGAGAAGCGTTGCAAGTACTCCGATCAATAGTGATATCCGTCCCCCATACCAGATCATGGAAAAAATATCTCTCCCCATCGTATCTGTCCCAAAGAGAAACTCTCCTCCCGGTGCTTCATTGTAATGTGCCAGATCCATATAGCCGGGATCTTTTGTCATGATCAGATGACAGCACAGGCAGCCTGACAGAATGACCGCAAGCAGCAGTGCTGATATCAGAGGTTTTCCCTGATACCATTTTCTATGCCTGCTGACAGTCTGCTCCACTGTATTTCTAATTCCCACAATCTGAAAATCTGTATCCATCATCGGTTCCTTTCTGTCACTGACGTATTCTCGGATCGATTCTCTCATTTATCGTCTGGGCGATCATGTTGCAGACAACCACGACAATACCTGTAAGAATACATAAAACCATCAGTAAATTATAATCTTTATATCTGGCACTCTCATAAGCCAATGTTCCAAGCCCCGGATAAGAGAATACCGTCTCAACAATATAGGTTCCTCCTAAAATATGAGGCACCGAGACCGCCATAATGCTCAGATAGCTTGGAATAATGTTACGGAGGCAATGGCGGAAAAGGATCTTATTTTTTGTCAGCCCTTTTGATTTCGCCAGCAGCACATAATCTGCCCGCACTTCCTCTAAAATCGTATTGCGGATCATATAAGCGTAGTACCATAGGTGTCCCATCACTACAACTGTGACCGGCAATATGAGATGCTGTATCCTGTCAGCAGTATCTTTCTCTTTTCCGATCGTGTAGGCGCCGGAACTTGGCAATATATGAAGCTCAACTGCAAAGAAAAGGATCAGTACCAGTGAAAACCAGAACTCCGGTATACAGCTTGTGACCGTTCCGACCTGGCATATGATTTTATCCAGCCATTTTTCTTCGTGCCATGCACACAAAATTCCCAATAACAACGCCAGTGTAAAAATAAGCACAAAGCCAATCCCGCCCAGCAGCATTGTATTTCCGACTCTTCCGGAAATCACTTCCAGCACATCCATTTTGTATTTATAGGAGATGCCGAATTCTCCATGAAATGCATTCGAAAGCCATTTTACATACTGAACGGAAACAGACTCGTTCAGTCCCAGCTTCTCCATCGCCCAGTCATGTTCCTCGGGGCTCATTTTTTCCACTCTTTCCCCATAGTAAGAGACAAGCGGATCTCCCGGCGCCAGTCTGGAAATATAAAATACGATCACTGACAACAAAAAAATACTTGCCAGAAACAGCAATATTTTTTTTATTATATAGATACCAATCTCTTTTTTACTCATGTTCTTTCTCTCTTGCTCTTTGCCGCTCCCTGTGCGGATCCGGAATTGGGATCGACTCGATCAATGCCTTCGTATATGGGTGCTTCGGATGTCTGAAAATATCCTCCACATTTCCTACTTCCACTAATTTACCATCATGCATCACGCCCACCCGGTCACACAAAAACCGTACCATGGAAAGATCGTGTGCAATAAACAGAAACGAAAACCCGTGTTCCTTCTGCAGATGCCGGAACAAATTCACGATCTGTGCCTGAATGGATACGTCTAAGGATGCGATCGGTTCATCTGCGACCAGCAGTTCCGGTTCCATCGCTACTGCACGCGCAATTGCAACACGCTGCCTTTGTCCGCCTGAGAGCTCCGAAGGATATTTTTCCAGATAGGAATTATCCAATCCAACATACGTCAGCTGAAATGCTGCCTCCGCTGAAAGTGTCCTTCTTTTCGGTGTGATGTGCTGTATCCGGAAGGGCTCTGACAAAATATCCTTCACTTTCATACGAGGATTCAAACTGGAAGTAGAGTCCTGAAAAATAATCTGCCGCTCACACTGAAGCATTTTTTTATTTTTCCGGAACTCCTTACTGCAGCAGGTATCAATTTCCTTATATAAAATCTCTCCGCTATCTGGTTTACATAAATTCATCACGCAGTTTGCCACAGTTGATTTTCCGGAACCGGATTCACCTACCAGTCCAAAAACTTCTCCCTTATAAATCCGGAAACTCACGTCATCTACAGCTTTATGTACATTTCTTTTTCCAATGGAAAAACTTTTCGTGAGATGATTTACAGCCACTAAAGTCTCCCTGTTTTCTGCATCATTCTGGCATTCTTCCACCACAGAAGTCTTTTTACGCTCCGCTGTTTCTTCACATCCTTCTCTCTGATCTCCTTCTGCCAAAAAGGAATTGCATACGGGCGAAGGCGGTTTTATTTCCGGTGCTCTCGCATCCAGCAGCCAGGTTGCCGCATAGTGTGTATCTGATATTCTAAACATTGGCGGTTCTTTTTCATAATCAATCGCAAGTGCATATTCATTTCTGCATGCAAACGCATCCCCCCTGGGAGGATCGATCAAGACCGGCGGCATTCCCGGGATCGCATGCAGCATCTCGTTCCCTTTTGCATACGCCGGAAGTGCCTGCATAAGCCCCCATGTATATGGATGCCTTGCATCATAAAAAATGTCCTCTGTTGTTCCAAGTTCCACGATTTTCCCTGCATACATGACAGCCACCCGATCCGCAACTCTTGCGACAACGCCCAGATCATGCGTCACAAAAATAGTTGAGGTATGCATTTTCTTCTGGATATCGCGGAACAGATCCAAAATCTGTGCCTGTATCGTCACATCTAACGCTGTTGTCGGCTCATCTGCGATCAGGATAGACGGATTTCCTGCCAGTGCGATTGCTAACACACTGCGCTGTCTCATGCCGCCCGAAAAATGATACGGGTATAAATTCCTCCGCTCGTCTGCCTGATCGATACCGACTAATCCCATCAGCTCTATGACACGCTTTTCTAATGCATCACGCTTTATATGAGGATTGTGTATTTTAATTGCTTCTTCTATCTGTCTGCCAATTGTCATCGTCGGATTTAATGCTGTCATCGGATCCTGAAATACCATGGAAAAAAGCGTTCCACGCAATTTCGCCATGTCACGCTCTTTGTACCCGGTAATATCTATTCCATTTGCCAGAATTTTTCCTGATTTTATTCTGGCATTCCCCGGAAGCATTTTCATCAGACTTTTACACAGGACGCTTTTCCCACAGCCGGACTCTCCCACAATCGCAAGAACCTCTCCCTCTTTCAGGGAGAGGCTTACATCTCTGACTGCCTGTACTTCACCGGCGTCCGTTTCAAAACTGACAGATAAATCTGAAGCTTCCAATATATATGTTCTGCTCTGTTCTTCCATAGTGAATTCCTTCTGCTGCCTCCGGCAGTTATTTCCTAGTTCCCGATCGTCCAGTCTGCAACATTCCAGAAAATTCCGACACCGTGATGTCCCATAACAGTGTCTGCTGAGATTCCCTGAATAGAAGAATTTGCCACATAATTTGCATCAATATAGCAGATAAAGGTAAATGCCGGATCTTTTGCCAGCTCTTCCTGAAACTTGTCATATGCCTCTGCACGCACCTCAGGATCTGCGGACTCTCTCGCCTCAATCAGATACTGGTCTACCAGTGCATTGGAATAAGAACTGTAGTTAGCACCCTTGTCTGTACCAAATACTTTGTAAGTATGATCATCTGCATCAAAAGGACTTCCCCAGCCGATCAGATACGCCATCTGTCCGCCCCAGTCAACCTCTGTCGGAACTTCTACCGTACAGTCAATACCAACTTCTTTTAACTGCTGTGCTGCTGCCTGGGCGATATCGAGCCGTACCTGGTCACCTGCTCCGACACTTATTACGAAACCGATCTTTTCGCCATCTCTATAGTAAAATCCGTCTTCACCCATCGTACATCCGACAGACTCCATGATTTCTTTTGATTTTTCCGGATCGTAATCATAATGTTCTACATTCTCATTGTTGTAAATATTACGCTGCAATGGTCCGTATGCGGTCATTCCCTGTCCGAGGAGAACCGCATCAATGATTGCCTGTCTGTCAATTGCATAATTGATGGCAGGGATAATGTCTTTATTGGCTGTCCAGTAATCATTATTAAAATTGTAAAGGATTCCGCGGTAATCCGATGTCTTCATATCATAGCATGTATAACCATCCTGATCTGCAAAGGTCTTCGCATCCTTCGGTGTCAGTAATGCAAGATCCAGTTCTCCGGACTGCATCTGGATCGCTTTTGCATTATCATCCGGTACGATCTTAAAAATGATCTTGTCGATATTTGGCGCACCCTTGAAATAATCCTCGTTCTTTACCAATGTGATCGCCTGTCCCGCATCCCAGCTGTCTAATTTGTATGGACCGGTACCGATCGGATGGCGGAAGAAATCCGACTCCTGCATATCTTCGCCTTCCAGTAAATGCTTTGGCAGAATTGCCATTGTCATATAGTCAAGGAACGCTACGTTCGGCGCTGAAAGTGTAAATGAAATGGTATGATCGTCGATCACGTCAATGGTTGTTACATCTTCGTAGTTTGGTGCATTTTCTGAACCGTTATCAGGATCCATGATTGCTTCGATTGTGAATTTTACATCATCTGCTGTAAACGGTTCCCCATCATGCCACTTCACATTCTCCTCTAAATGGAATGTATAAGTTAAAGTATCTTCATCGTAGTCCCAACTCTTTGCAAGCCCCGGAGCAACCTGATTCTCACCATCATGTGATGTCAGTCCGCTGAAAATCAGAATATTAATCTCACCATGCTCATCCATTGCCGGATTGATACGCGTGTAATCATTACTTCCATATACAAGTGTCGACTCTCCGCCCGCTGCCTGCGCTTCGGTTCCAGCGGAATTTTCTGTTTCCTTTTCTTCTGCGCCGTTTCCACAGGCTGCCATGGAAAGCATCATTGCTGCTGCCATCAGCATCGCAAAAATTTTCTTTTTCATTCCTAATCTCCGTTTTCTTTTTGTAAGATCTGCCACCTGTCAGGGTGTTATCCATCTCCATGCCGACTATTTTACTTTAGGAATGTCCGGTCCTGCAAGCTCCCCAGGGGGATATATTTTGCAATTATTGGGTAAATTTTAGTCTAACGTTTGCGTACAGAATTGCCCTGATGCTATTTCATCTCTTTTATATATCTTAGTACATCCTCTGCCGTCTCAGCGTAGTATTCTGCTCCGTGCTCTGCTAAGAACTCTTTGTCACGGAATCCCCAGAGAACCGAGATACAAGGCATGCCTGCATTTTTCGCTGTCTCGATATCAACGTCAGAATCACCAACGTAAACCGCTTCTTCTTTCGTTTTTCCTAATTCTTTCAATGCCTCAAAAACAGTATCCGGAGCCGGTTTTCTGCGGATGTCCTCTTTTTCACCGATTGCTACAGGAACAATTCCTTTAAAATAAAGGTCGTTTAATTCTTTGACTGCAAAATCAATCTTATTCGATACGATTGCTACTGCATAGCCTTTTTCCTTTAACGTCTCGATCAGTTCTACAACGCCTGCATACGGCTTTGTATTATCATTGCAATGTTTGCCGTAATATTCTTTAAAAAGCGCAAAGGTTTCCTCAAATAATGGATTGCTCTCCCCATCCGGCACCGCCCGGATCATTAGCAGGCGCACGCCATTTCCTACAAATTGACGCACTTCCTCTAATGTACGCTTTGGCATTCCCTGCTGTTCCAGTGCATAATTGACTGCATTTGCAAGATCCTGTAAAGTATCTAATAATGTTCCGTCTAAATCAAAAACTACAGTTGTCTTTTTCATTACCTGTCCTCCTATCCTAATGTCTTATAATTCCACTCATAACCTACAGGTACTTTCTTGCGAATCATTAAAAGTTCAATTTGCCTTGACTCATCAGTAAACTTATCCAGATAAACGCTTTCCACACTTTCATCTAGGCGATTAGAAAAGTAGAAACAACTTTTACTCCTCATTATATTATGAAAATTAACAAGGAAGGCTTTTTGAAGTCTTTTTATTACTGGACTAGGAGTCAAAAAGACAACGGCTTCTAATTTAGGCGAAAACTTAGTAATATATTTTTCCACTATTGCAGTTCCTAACGAATGTGAAATAATATAAACTTTTCCACTAATTTCTCCCACCACTTCATTGAGATGTTCCATATAGTCATTTATTTTCACTTTTGGATTTGGATTACTAAAATTGACCACTATAACACTATATCCTCGTTTTACAAAGAACGGCTTAAAATTATCCTCCCAGCACCATGGGCCATGATAAGCGCCATGAACTAACACTATTGTTCCTTTACTCAAACTTCGCACATAAATTTTAGCTATGCACCTTGAAAACTCAATACCTGGCAGTTATTCAGTTGTCAATGTCCAGACTTTATGAGGCTTGTAGTTGTGTTTTCAACATGACCGGAAGTGTATTCATAAATGCATCTGCCAATTCAGCGATTTTTTCATCTGAAAGTTCAGTGTTATCTGAAAGCATTGTTCTGAACATTTGAAGCAGCATTTGAAAAGCCTGTATTCATGTGATATCCGACATTTCGTCCGAAAAGTATAGAAAAAGCTCGCCCAGAGACCGGTTATCATTGGATTCCCTGCTTTCTAGTGAAAGTATCATATATCGTGTAAAAACAACTGCAGTATGTGCGGTCATTGCATCATAGGAAAGAGAGTTGCGGACATAAACTACTTTGGCAGGAATGATTTCACCATCCTTTACAACATCAATCATAACAGAGAGCAGATATCTTGATCTTCCGCGTCTCTTTTTGTTCTTGTTGTAGATAGAAGTTAGAGGCATATCTTCGCCATTGTAGCGAAAGAACATCTTTGGTGTTTTCTTGACCATGCCGATTACATCGTAACCCATACTTTTTACTGCGTGAAGAGTCCTTGGTGATGAAAACCAGCTGTCAAAAAGAACATATTTCGCCGGAATTGCAGCTTTCTTGGCTGCATCCAAAAGCGTAAGCATGGCTTGTGTTCCTTTTTCCAAGGAAAGCTTCCGGCGTTTGTAACCAACAGTTCTTTTATCCACTTCTGTTGCTTCATTGATGCAGTTTTTCCTGTTTTCTGTGGAAAGAAGAATGCTGTTGACCGGCAGGAAAGAGCTTCCATCTGACCAGCCTAAGGTAAGCATTCGAAATCCAAAGAGGTATTTATGCTTCGCATGGTCATAGACTTTGGCAAGAAGCTCAGCCTTCTTTGAACGATTACGTTCAAACATGGAATCATCAATGATAAAAACATTTGCACGTTCTTCAGAATCTAACGGAAATATGGCATCCCTGATGATTCTGGCTGAAAGTATTGTTGTGAAACGGATCCAGTTGATCTGAATCATTTTCATAAAACGATATACCGTATCCTTTGCAAAATCAGGCGTGTTTCGTCCTGTGATCAGGTTCATGTACATGCTTCTGTTAGAAAAAATCAGCAGAAACAGATACTGGAAAATTTCCATTACTGGAACGCCCTTCTTTTTGTAGGCATTGGACGCTTTCAAAGCTGAAGAAACATGAAATCTCGTAAAAAATCTTTTGATAGATTTTGAAATCTGCTTATCATTTTGAGTTGCTTGTGTTATACTTTTATTCATAGCATGAGCCTCCGGAAGTATGATTGTTTTTTGGACAACTCAATTATACCAAAACCAGCTTATTTCATGCTATTTTTATGCCAGTTATTATTGAATTTTCAAGGTGCATAAGCACTTATTCAAGTGCGAAGTTTGAGTAAATTATGAATATTTCATTCTATATAATTATACGTTTCCATACAGTTATATTTCCTCATGTGCGGTGTCTTTCAACGCCTCGCGGATTGCCATTGTCGTAAGCTTTGTTCCGTAAAAATCTTTTTTCGAGCATCCGGCTCTCCCGCCTCCGGCACAGGCACACGCACATGCGCAGGCACAGCCACCACTACCTCTGCCGCCTGTGTAATGGCTGCTCGTTCTGATATCAGTAAACGCATTGCCAAATCCGCTCTCCGCTCTGTAAGAATCCACCGGTTTGCCTTTTTTGTACGCCCGGATGATAAGTAAAAGCAAAATGCCCGGCACTACAAGAAGCATAACCGCCATTACAATTTTTGTACCTGTTCCAACCGGATGCGAAATCTTCTTGTCGTCTTCCGTCTGAAATACATCTGCATCATATTCTATTTTTACAGTGTATTTCTCCCCCTCCGCCAAAGACGTGCGAAACTGATAGTAACCATCCTGTTCCCAATATCCATTTAAAACATATTTTATATTGTCAGATTTCCAATAGATATTCAGTTCATCTACAACAATCTCATCAAACCAGCCCGGCGTAAATCGATACACTCTCATGCCATCTATAGTCTGGTATAGATGATGCTGGTGGATTCCAAATGAAAATTCTACCGTCTCACCCTCGTAATATTTCCGGTCAAAATCAATCCTTACATAGGAACCGCCATTTTTGTAATACCGAATATTTTCAATATTACTGCTGTAACCCTCAATCTCCTCTACATTCGAATTTGGGATACCGATTTTAACCCATTCCAGAGGACCGTCTGTGTCGCTATCCAACACTTTCCACGTAATATCATATTTCAGATAAACAGAGCCGTCTTCCCAGTCTGGTTCTGCGTAAATCGTGTAATTTTCAATCTCATCCAAATTGTCCGCCAAAACGGTTGTCGATGTCTCTTTTCCGAATATGGTCAAACACATGATACCAAGCATAAACAATAATTTTTTCACCGTCTGTTTCATCTTGTCATCTCCGCCTTTCCCCTTAATGGGCACTCCTGTTTCATCTGTGCGGTTTCCATGCGGCGCGCTTTACAGTCTGGATGATTCCAGATCTTTTCCCAGCGTGTCACTCCCATTTTTCCAAAGTTTTCTCCCGATAACCAGCTCTGGCACGGAACTACTTTTCCGTCTGGTGTGACTGCCATGTTACTTAAACATGCACCACAGGACGGTACATCCAGTCCAAGCTCCTGCAGCTTTTCCTGCGCGATCCAGCCCGGCGATGTAAAGTTGATTTCCATATTGTTTGCATAACAATATCCGGCTGCTTCTTTTAACACCTGATAAAGCTGTTCCCCTGAAAGCTGTGTCCGTACCGATTCATCCGTTCTTGCATTTCCCGTGATGATCAGTCCCGAACAGGTCACATATCGCACACCCAGATTATGTAAAAATTTCAGTGTTTCCAGATAATCTTTGTTCAAACTGCAAAGCGGTGTGTTAATACTCAGATTGATTCCTGCTGTCACCGCATTTCTAATTCCAGCAACAGTTTCCTCATAATGTGCACCGCCAACAAGTTCATTATGAATATCCGGATCTGCCGAATAAAATGTCACCTGCACACTGTCAAGTTCCGCCTGTACAAGTTCTGCGCAAAGCTCCTTTGTCAGCCGTATCCCATTTGTGTTTAACCTTGTTACAAACCATCTTGCCTCTGAAATTAATTTACATAAATCATCTCTAAGTGTAGGTTCTCCACCCGTAAAGGTCAATTGGGTAATTCCTGCTTTCCTGCATGCACGGATGATCTTTTTCCAGCTTTCAGTGTCAAGCTCCTGTTCTTCTGACAGCGGTTGTCCTGCCGCATAGCAGTGTATGCATTTTTGATTGCAATGCCATTTTCCTTCGCGTGTCATGGCAGAAACCATAAGATCCATCCGGTGTGGTGCCCGCATATACGGTGCATATTCCCCAAGACTTATTCCTGCAATCTCCATCTGTGGAATTTTTCCAGCGATCACATCCTCAAATGTATCCAGCATGACCGACAAGTCTCTGTGAAAAACTTCTGGGTCTGTTTTCGGATATATCTTTCTGACCGCTCCAAAGGTTTCCTTAAGAACCTGCTGCACCTCCTTCTCCTCTATCGCATGATTTTCATATTCATTGATCCGCCGGATAAACTCTGTGAGAAGAATCGCCCATGCCTCACTGACCGGTACGATTTCCTGCCCATTCAATATCACAACAGAAGGCACTATTTTTCCCGACAGAAAGCGTGGTGGAACAAGGTGAATCCGCATCACATTTTCCGCGCCCGGATTCCACGTTGTGTGAACCGCCAATTTCCAATTTTTCAATTCATATATTTTTTCCCGCAGCATATTCACTCATCCCCGCAGCCTGTCAGATATTTTTTCTTCCAGACCTTTACACATTATTTTCTATGTACTGTTTTTATGAAAAGAAAATAACCCATGCATTAAACAAAAGCAGACAGACGACCACAACGGCTGTGTATACTTTGCCAAAACGCGCATCTTTCGCCCTGATATAATCTGTCTCTTTGAATTCTCTTGTAATTTTTTTCTCATTTTCTGCTTCCAGAAGAATTGTTCCATATAGACTGAGCAGTGTCAGCGTTTCACAAAATCCCACGACAACCGCTGCGATCAGCATCACCGTTGCATCCGGATCAGAACTGTTATGGCAGAATACGCCTGCAAAAAAGCTGCCGATCAACAGCAATATCGTCTGACGTTTCCTGCATCTCCGATAAAAAGCTCTGCGGTCTAACAAATCCTGTCCTGTCTGCCTGAAACACGGCAATGCTGGCTCAATGTGTTTCTGAAGCATGTCGTAACACTGTCTTACCCGCTTTGCTGCTTCCAGACTTCCCGGCTCGTATAAAAAACAGATTTTATTTCTTCCTTTTCCGATTACAAGACCGTTGTTTTTACAACGGACCTGCCGTTTTTGAACCGCTTTTTCCATCGTCTGATATGCGATCATTCTGGTTTGTTTTCCCAGAATATTAAAAACATAAATCCTGTCTTCCTCAAACTTATAGCCTTTTTTCTTTTTTGCATCCATCCAGACCGGATGAATAAAAATGTAAAACAGCAGTAAAGCAATCCCAAAGTAAAACACGTTTAATTCCCACTGTTTTTCAAATTTATCAATACATGCTAATATTCCAAAAATGATGCTGATTCCAATGGAGATCATTTTCCAGAAGCTTCTTAACCCTTTTTGATTTTTGAAATAATTTTTTGGATATTTTGGAAGAAAATTTCCCATTCTGCTTTACTCCCCATTATGATGCGCAAACTTTCCTCGCAAATATGCAGTTTGCCGAATCGATGCACACTTCTACCGAGTCACTGCACAATCTGCCAAACCTCTACATTTCTTCTACAAACCGCAGCACATCCTCTGCGGTCTTTGCATAACGCTCTGCCCCATGCTCTGCCAAAAATTCTTTGTCACGAAAGCCCCATAATACGGAAATACATGGCATGCCGGAATTTTTTGCAGTCTCTAAATCCACATCAGAATCACCAACGTAAACCGCTTCTTCCTTCGTTTTTCCAAGTTCCTTCAATGCCTCATATACTGTATCCGGAGCCGGTTTTCTGCGGATGCCCTCTTTTTCACCGATTGCTACAGGAACGATTCCTTTAAAATAAAGGTCGTTTAATTCTTTGACTGCAAAATCAATCTTATTCGATACGATTGCTACTGCATAGCCTTTTTCCTTTAACGTCTCGATCAGTTCTACAACGCCTGCATACGGCTTTGTATTATCATTGCAATGTTTGCCGTAATATTCTTTAAAAAGCGCAAAGGTTTCCTCAAATAATGGATTGCTCTCCCCATCCGGCACCGCCCGGATCATTAGCAGGCGCACGCCATTTCCTACAAATTGACGCACTTCCTCTAATGTACGCTTTGGCATTCCCTGCTGTTCCAATGCATAATTGACTGCATTTGCAAGATCCTGTAACGTATCTAATAATGTTCCGTCTAAATCAAAAACTACAGTTGTCTTTTTCATGGTTATCCTCCTATCGTACAAACATCCCTGCGATCATAACAAGCTCTTCCATATTATGAACGATCTCATCTGTATTTAAAATATGAATGGTAAACTCATTTTCACCAAAATCCATCAAATGTCTTAAATTAATTGTGATATCTTTTTCTTCCCCCATTTTTAAGAGCCATTTTGCGCAATTATCCCCACATGTTGACGCATTAAACACTTGATTATCATCGCTTTTGAACGCTCGTTTGTAATCCAACTATCCTGATAAATATTTTTAAAATAAACAGCCGGATTATAAATTGCTTCTTCCATATCCCCAAAATAAATATTTAGCATTTATAATATGCCTCCCATTCTGATGCTTAGAAAAAATATATCCCTAATGTATCTTTGATTATACGAAAAATATTATGCTTCTTCAATGAATTCATTTGATTATGTATTATTTTTTTGTTTGAGAAAACTCTCTAACGAAAATTATCCAGACCAAAGGTCTGGATAATTTTTTAGTGTAGTTAATTATGTCACATTGATTGTAAATCTCCACGTATCACTCACTGAATTGATTTCTGTTTTTTCTTCTGAAAATGGATTCTTAATAATCCATCCTGTCAAATCGTAGCACCCTTGCTCATCCGGCATTGTAATTGTTACTAATCCATCTTGTATCTTTCCTTTTTCCAGCTTGAAAAGCATATATTTTTGTTGATTCACATCAACTTGTTCCATACCCATGCATAAAATAACCAGTGCTTCTGTACAATCATCATATCCGCCAACATGATACACAAAGTCCTTTCTTTCATTTTTTTGTGCAACTATTTCTTTGTCGGGTACTCTCCTTTTGAAATCCTGTAATTCAGTATTTATCAGCACTCCATACCACATATCTTTATATGATTCCCTGGGATTCTCGTAATTGTAAAGTTTATTCATAATGAATTGGTCTGTATTTCCTGCTATATCTAAAACTGCATCAAGTGCTATAGAATATCCATTCGTAGTATATTCAAGTTCTGAATCTTTCACATGCTTATCAGAATATACTGTCATTGCAGCCATAATTTTATGATCAACACTCTCATCCAGAGTCTCCGCTATTTGAAAACAAAATTCTTTTGAAAAACTTTTATCAGTATCCACAAAAAATGTCTGATACGTTTCTCCCTCAATTATCATCGGCACCTGAATATAATCAATAAAAATTTGTACTGCAATCTGCCTGTCCTCCCCGGCATTTTCAATCATAAAGTACAAATTATCATTGCCATTATTTACAGAAATTTTTGAATCATTATTTTTTTTATCTCCTGATTTTGAATATACATCAAAATAAAATCCATAATCATTGCCCGCCACTAAATATTTCATGCCCTCCATTGTCTCTATGCCAACTTCATCATCAGACACTTCTATATTGGATTTTTCCTCTTTAGCACATCCTGCTAAAATGGTCAGAATTATTGTGAATATACATAGTATCTTTTTTTTCATTATTAATCACCGAATTTGCTGCAGTTTTCCATGTTCCATTTCAAATACTTCATCGCATAAAACCTCTATATCTTCTTTGTTATGGCTTGCAAGTAGTATTGTTTTTCCCTGTTCTTTCAGCTTCAATAATAGCTGACGTATTTCGTTTACTCCATCCCTATCCAGTCCATTCATTGGCTCATCCAAAATCAATATATCCGGATCTTCCATTAATGCCTGGGCTAATGCAAGCCTTTGTCTCATTCCCAACGAATACTGTCTCACTGTCTTTTTAGATTCTGAATTTAATCCGAGCATCTGCATAACATCTGCAATCCTTTTTTTATCGCGTTTATGCCTTAACATATACAATAGCTCAAGATTTTTCCTTCCGGATTCATTTCCAAGGAATGCCGGTTCTTCAATGATAATTCCTGCGTTTTTTATCATTTCGTGTCCAATTTTTTCTCCGTTGACTCTGATCTCTCCTTCATCTACATAAAGTAACCCGCATATACATTTAAAAAGAACTGTTTTCCCAGATCCATTGTATCCTACAAATCCATAAATCCTACCTTTTCTGCATTGCAATGTGATATCTTTGAGCACAACTTGCGATTTAAATTTCTTTGACACATTATTAACTTGTATTACAACATCATCTGTCATCTATGTTCCTCCTTACTCACCCAGTCCATTCTTTTTATTTTCCATTCACTGATTACAGCCAGTAGAAATAATAACATACAAAACGCCGTGTAAATGTAAATAAGGTCCGGTCTGCGCCTATCATATCCAAATCTCCAATGCGAAGCAGATATCCATGAAAATGGCAAGAAATTATCCAACACTAACCCCATTTTTCCAAAAACAGATTGCAAAAAAATTAAAACAACAACAATGACATATGACCATATTTTCGACACAAATAAACTCAATGTATATAGCAGCATTCCCATGAATGCAAAGGTTAACGCATCAATCAGAAAAATATTCAGCATTAACGTATAGGGTGAATAATAACTCATTGCACTTGCATTTATAATCACACAACCTGCCGTTCCTGAAAAAGCAAATGTCTGATACAATGTTCCCCATTCATTTTTTAAACTAATTGCAGGTAAAATTGTCAACAAGCTAAGCACCGTAAGCAATGTGCTTAGTAATACACCACTCAAGACGATATAACAGCAATTAATCTGTGACCACTTTTCTTTTCCAATCTTAAGCACTACATAAAGTTCTTCTCCTGACATAAAGGGAATATCTGCGAAAAAAATCATGCCACCAAGCAACATAATTTTGTTAAAATAAAAATCATTCTGGACATGTGGCAATATTGCAAAACTATCTTTTAACCCTAATGTCATTGCCATTGATCTGTAATCAGCCAAATATACATCCAATATAAATAACCAGATAATGGCAATCAAAAATATTTTTACATTTTTTATTCTATATTTTATAATACCTAATTTATTTGCACCCCACATTCCTGTCACCCCATATATCATTATGCATTTTACTATATATTAACTTTCCTATTATTGCTGCAATTGCAACTGCGACGAACAGTGCATAGCAAAAACAACTAAAGGATTTTTCAAATATTTTTCCATTTGATATATAGATCACATTCAACTTAAAATAATCATTCTCTCCAAATATTCTTGTAAAATAATTGACAAAAAAGTAAAACCCTACTATAGGAACCATAACTGTAAACATTTGATTTTTTACAAATAAAGACAACCACATAGCGAATACAGAAAAAATGCCAGCCATTAGCCCTGTCATTGCCGCATCCGCTATCAGATACCAAAATATTGTTTCTGGCGTAATAAGCTGACTCAGATAATCACCATCAGCAAGATATTCCAGCATATCATTATCCGGGGACAAGAGCGGCATTTTAAAATGAGCCATTAAGCAAAAAATGGATGTTCCAAGTACCATCACGATAACAGCTGAGATAAATGCCGTAATTACTTTAGACCAAATATATTTTCTAAAACTTCCCTTTTGTATCTGCAAATAGTAGTTTTTATACTCCAAATCCTCCATCATGGCATTAGAATATGCAACAGCGCCAAATATCAGCAAAAGCATATATGTACTATAAAATTTAATGTAATAATTTAGCAAATATACATCCTGACTTTTTAACTGCATCAGTGAAAGTCCATATACACCAACAACACCTAATATTCCAATTCCAAAATACTTCGATGTTAACATACGATAAAAATCCATTTTCAAATATGACTTCACATTACCCCTCCATATCGTAAAATTCCTCTCCTGTAATCGCATTAATCGGAACATATAATTTTTCTACATACTCACTGCCTTTTGTTTTTCGCTCTAAAAAACATATCCAGACCGGAACAACTGCATTTTTCTCTTTATCAGTTGCGAATGGATAGACACCCAATACCATTTTTTTTACGGTAATACAGTTCTCATCTAACGTTTTTCCATATTTTGTTTTGATGCATTCTTTAATGTTGTCAATTGGTGCAAATTTTACCTTGTCAACCCCGATATCAAATAAAAAAAACCATTTCATATACAGATAACGTATTCCATCATTTCCAGCACACACAATAATCTGTGATCGATCATCCCCTGCATAATCATTTACACTTCTTTTAGAAAAAACTGGGAGTCCCTGTGTCGTTTCATCCAGATAATAATAATATGCCTCATCCGAAGTTGACCATGACTCTTTTTTCTCACTCTGTTCTATGTCTCCTGCTTCAATCTTTTTTTCTTCCTGTTCCTTCAACTTATCTACATTTAAATCATATTCTTGGTGAACTTCCAGCTCCGCTGCATCTATTCCTATTTGCTGCATTTTATCTAAAACGTTACGTAAATTATCTTGTCTGCTTTCAAAAGACAGATCCATTTTTTCAGAAAAAAGCTTTCCATTATTTTGTGGACTATACTCATTTGTATCCAGAACATTATAAATAAATACCATATCCTGCTTTGCCCACAATGCTTCCTCTGATGTTAAATACAAAGTATTTTCCTGTTTATCTGTATACGTCCGAAATTCGATTTTATCTCCTATACGGCTTTCTGTTTCATAAACATTATAATCCCACGTATTATCTACCCCAAAAAACTGCTTCCATTTTTCTTCATCCGGTTTCATAATCTTTGCCGTACTCACATAAAAATTATCAGGATCAAAATTTTCTCCAATTACAACCTCTGCATCAAACATAAGACCATCGCTCACTTTTTCATTGATATGATCCGGAAAGCTGATTTCTTCTACCTCTTCATGTTGCATATCAGAAGTTTTATCTGAATACTCATCATAATTTATATGCGTCCTTTTCCATAATACAAGTAACATCATGCAGAGCATTACACAGCCAATGATCCATTTTATAAGCACTTTCTTTTTCATAAATCTCCTTTTTCACACCGGGGCCAATCAGACTCCGGTGTTTTTACTATGACGTATATCTTCCCGAAATTACAATTTTATGAGGTTTACTTACGTTTTCATTTCCACTGACATAAAGAGAATATGTCCTATTCTTTGTAACTTGTTTTTGATATTTTATAGCTCCACTCGACGTCGTTGTCGATTTCAGTGGATATGGATTGAGTCCTTGCATTGCCGGATCAACATCATTTGATATAGCCAAAGCCCTTACTTCTTTTGAATCCAACTCACTCTTTTGTGTTAAAGTAAGATACCAATTCTGTTCATTGTCAACTTTCGCTTTTGAAGTCACTCTTTCCCATTTTTCAGCATATGGTATAGTTGTAAATGTAAAGTTAGCAAATGAAACACTAGATGCCATTGCCCCATATGTTGGCAACATCAACATAGCAGCCATTGTGCTTGCAGCAAAAATTTTTTTTATTTTTCTCATATAAGCAATTCTCCCTTCTACTACTAAATCCTCGTGAAATCAATGACAACTTCATTATCTCTTATGTTGTCATGATTTCAATATGTTCTGCGCCAAACGACATTTTTTGCCTTTATTTGGTCAATTCGTCAACATTTTTCTCAATTCTTTGAAAATGTAGGGAAGCTGTAACCCTGCAGACAACATAATACCAATTGAAATACATATTGAATATATATGTAACTGGCACACAAAAAGCAACGCATCTACAAGCATAAATATTATTACAAGCACAGTTGTTATCATTTTATAACAACCACATTCTTCTTGGCTCAACACTCTGTTCTCATTGTCAATCGGACTAAAACAAATCAGGCTTACAGCTGCTCCTACAGTAATCAATGCAAGTACCCATCCACATTTGATGTGAAATGACAATACCATGCACAATACTAATAGCAGGCATGACCATATCAGACACGACCATGCGTGTTTTGTATGGTATCCTCCGCTAAACTTCCGGATTATTACAAATGGCATGATTATCATGACGCTTCGCCCGACACATCCCATACCAATCCCAAATCCTATGGCTAGCAACAACGGAGATAGAGACAAAAGAATACTATACACAGCATAACTGTATAATTCTTTATCTGTTTCCTTTACAACCTCACAATTTATCAGCCAGTCTGCTATTGTATTTGCGCATTTCTCAATCATTTCGTTCTCCTGTATCTTGCTAATTCTTTTGGTGCTTTGGGTTGATATGTAATAGCACATGCCGCTGAATTTGCATCAGCACGCAGAAATGTATTCAAAACTGATACCATTCCCTTTGCAACCGCTTTTGATAACTTACCTTTCATTGCAAGTTCCTCCTCTCTCCAGATTATCATTGATATTCACAGGAACTATAATAAACGATTTTCCTTCTATAAAACGAGTCCTTTGGTATGAACAGAACAATTCTTTGCAATTTTGGGATAAAATAAAACTTTTCACGCACAAAATATATGTGATGCAGAAAACATTATGCAATAAATTAATTAAATTATATGTAACACAGAATATTTCTGTATCACATTCTTCGTTCTTGCTGTTTCTATTGATAAGATACAATAAGAAAGAAGGTAATTCATATGGAATTTCAGTATAAAGAAATGGGAACTCGCATAAAAGTACGCCGAAAGGAATTGAAAATAAAACAGGCAGAATTAGCAGAGGCTCTTGAAATATCAAACAATCATATGTCCTCCATAGAAAACGGAAGGCAGAAGCCAAGTCTGGATACCTTTATCGGTATTTGCAGATGCCTTAATGTTACGCCCGATTATCTTTTGCTTGGAACAATGCACGCATATAACATTCCACAGGATATTTCAGATAAATTACGTCTATGCAATCAGTCCGATATAGAACTTGCCAAAGATTTTATTGAACTTCTTGTAAAAAGAAATAGCACAAACAATACCAAAGACGGCTATATGCTTTCATAATTTTGCATTTCCCGCATTCCTAGCATTCTATGTGGGAATTTCTCTTACTTTTTTCCATTTTTTAACTTCAAGCCCAAAATCCACTAAAAAATGTCTTTTCATACAGTTTTTTTGTATTTTCCTAACCTTTATTGTATAATGTATAGGAAATTATACGTTGTAAATGGAGTGAAAAAGATGCGAATACTCATCTGTGACGATGATGCTCTGATAGTCGAACAGCTTCAGAAATATATAAGAAATTTTTTTGAAAAAATCGGTGTGAAATGTCCTGAACTGGTCTGTTTTTCTGACGGGGAATCTCTACTGGCAGACAAAGGTGAAAAAGACATTCTTTTTCTTGATGTAGAAATGCCCGGAATGAATGGCATCTATGTGGGAAATGAATTAAAAAAAAGAAATGATAATATCATTATTTTTATTGTGACTTCTTATTCCGAATATCTTGATGAAGCAATGCGTTTTCACGTATTTCGGTATCTGTCAAAGCCTTTGGATAAACAGCGGTTTTTCCGTAATATGAAAGATGCTGTCGACCTGTATAATACCATGACAATCAAAATTCCCATTGAAACAAAACAGGGTGTACATACGCTTCCCGCATCCTCTGTCATAGCAGTGGAGGCACAGGGAAGAAAAGTAGTGATACATACAACTCAGCGTGATTTTGAATCCATCCGCAATATGCAGTATTGGCTGGAGCTTCTTCCCAAAAACTGCTTTTTCCAGACACACCGCAGTTTCATTATCAATTTTGAACATGTCACAGATTTTGACCGTACTCTTGTTCACATGGCGGATGAACAATTCCATGCCTATCTGACAAAAAGGAAATACAGCGCATTTAAAGAAGCCTATCTTCTTTATTTAGATAGTACGAGGTAAACCAGATGAAAAATGCTATTTGTTATTTTTTCAGTTTTCTTGTAGAAGCAATTATACTTTGGCAATATTCCTCCAATCTGTTTTCTGCCAAACGCAAACTCTTGGTAAAACTTATCGCACTATGCTGCTTATATTTTATCCTGTTTTTTTGTTCGCTGTTTGAATCTATATGGTTAAATGTAGCTTTCTATTTTTTGTTGAATTTCATTTTCTTAGTTATCCAGTTTTATCTAAATTGGTACACAGCATTATTTCATTCATCTATCCTGACAGCAGTTATGTCCATGAGCGAGTTGATAGTATATGGAATTATCAAGCGGTTTGCTCCTCATTTCCTTGATAATGGTAGGGAATTTAATCATCTTTTGGTTTTTACAGTCTTTAATAAACTTATATTTTTTACTGTTATATATCTCCTCATTCATTTTATAAAAAAGCAGGAAAAATGCAGTCGGCAGTATGATAAGTCCATATTTTTGCTTGTTTTCATCCCTATAGCCTCTGTCTTTGTTATGTTCACGTTTATAAATATTGGAGAAAACGCCACCCTTCCACCATCTCTTGACTGGATGATTACATTGAGTGCTGTTTTTCTACTGACAGCTAATCTGCTTATGTTCGGAATCAATCAGTATCATCAAAAAAAAAATATGGAATTTACAGAAATGCAGTTATTGCTCCAACAAGAGTCGGATTCAGCGAGGTATTATGAAATGTTACATCTGCAGAACGAAAATCAGCGTATTTTAATCCATGATATGAAAAAACATCTTCAATCCATTGCACTGTTAAATGAAGATAACGAGAATGAAAAAATCAGAGCTTACATTGATCAACTAATGCAGTCCTCTGATTTATTGGAATTTTCTAAGATATGTGATCACAAAATATTAAATAATATTTTGTGCCGCTATAAAAAAGTGTGTAATGATCTGCATATTGCATTTCACGCAGATATCCGCAGTAATACCACTACTTTCCTCTCTGATTCAGATGTTACTTCTCTATTCTGTAACATGCTGGATAATGCGGTGGAGGCTTCAAATCATATCAAGGATTCCTATATTGAAATCACTGCTGCTCAAAGAAAACATACCCCATTTATCATTATTACAATGATTAACTCATGTGCCTGCAATCCGTTCTCTCCAAATGGGGAACTTGTTTCTTCCAAACCTGACCCACAGGCACATGGCTTTGGTATTAAGAGCATAGAAAAAATTGTTCATAACTATAACGGAAATATGCAGATGTACTATGATGGTGAAACCTTCACTTTTCACACGATTATTATGTTGAAAATGAAGCCATAGTTTACAATTACAGATTTTTTTATTTCACGCTCACTTCACCGGCAAGCACTCTCTTGTAGTCCTCATAATTCTTCTGTAACAAAGTTGGGGTATCAAGTCCATACGGACATTTGCTCTTACATTTGTTGCAATGTAGGCAATTCTCAATCTTCTTCATTTTCGCCTGCATTTCCGGTGTGAGCTGTGCATCCGATGGTGCGCGGCGCAGCATAAGTGACATTCTCGCACAGTTATTGATCTCGATTCCTGCCGGACATGGCATACAATAACCACATCCACGACAGAATTCCCCGCTTAATTCGTTTCTGTCATGCTCGATGAGCGCTTTGATCTCATCATTCATCACCGGAGGATTGTCGATATAGGAAATAAATTCTTCCAGTTCTGATCTTCTCTGGACACCCCAGATAGGAAGTACATTATCATACTGTGCCTCAAATGCATAAGCTGCTGCCGAATTATTGATCAGTCCACCGGAAAGTGCCTTCATCGCAATAAAGCCCATATCCGCTTCTTTGCACTTTTTCACAAGTTCCAGATCCTTTTCTGTCGCAAGATAGCAGAATGGAAACTGTAATGTCTCATACAGACCGGAATCAATTGCCTCATTTGCCACTGCCAGTCTGTGGTTTGTAATTCCAATATGGCGGATTTTTCCCTGTGCTTTTGCCTCCAACATCGCTTCATACAATCCGGTGCCATCCCCCGGCTTCGGGCAGAAAGATGGATTGTGGAACTGATAAATATCAATGTAGTCCGTTCTTAAATTATGCAGGGAAACCTCTAAATCTTTCCAGAAGTCCTCCGCATTCTGGGCAGCCGTTTTTGTGGCGATGCAGACTTTCTCTCTCATTCCATCAAAGGCTTCGCCTAATTTTTCCTCGCTGTCCGTGTAAAATCTTGCCGTATCAAAAAAAGTCATGCCCGCTTCATATGCTCTTCTCGCAAGCGCAACTGCATCATCTATGCTGACCCTCTGTATCGGGAGCGCCCCGAATCCATTCTTATTGACCGTGATCCCGGTCTTTCCAAGTGTTACCATTTCCATTCTTCTGTATCTCCTTACCTGTCTATCATCTTGTAGGTGTTTGCCATCATCTTTTCTTTCCCAGTATACCACCTATCGCTTTATAGCGAAACTACCCTATAAAGTAAATTTAATTATGAAAAAGCAACAGGTGCGTAAGAAAACACTAGGGAGCCGCCGGTCCTTAGAAAACAGCAATCGTGTTTCGTTCTGATTTATCAGATAAGAAATACGACTGCTGCTTTCTTAGTACCGCTGCGAGCGACATGTAGCGAAAGCGTGTTTTCTTATGCACCTGCTGCTTTTTCATAATCTACATTACCTAAATTGAGTTTCGCCATACATAAGCGATGGTTTTATTCCTTCAAATATGGAAAGAAAACCCTACTCTGCTTCTTTTTGTCGAACATATTGTTATACTGCAAAATCTGATACCGATCGATCCACTCAGCCTCTTCTCCCGTCGCCTCTTCCAAATGTTTAAAACAGCCACTGGAAACAGAATAGTATCCCCTCGAATTAATTGCAGGAATCGTCTGCTGCATATCCGCCAAAAACTGATTGTAAGACGGAAGTGCGATCCCGGCACGCTCCAGCGCCATGGTGGAGAGGTAATTCAGGCTTGTGATCGGAACTTCCTCTGTCTCTGTCTCATAGTTCGTCCAGATGAAGAACGGCACAGTATAAAGATTCTCCAGTTCATCCTCTGTCAGCCCCGACAAGCCTTTTCCGTTCAGCCCTTTGTAAAAATTTGTGTTCAGACTCGGCTGGTGATCCCCGAAAAAGACGATCTCCACCGGATCATCCACGCTCTGGAAATAGCTGATGAGATATTCCAGCGCCTTATCGCTCTCATGAAGCAGTGACAGATACTGATTTGCATCCGAATAACTTGCCCCAAGTGTCCGGATCTGCTCATTAAAATTCGGGTATTTTTCCGTGTAACCGCCATGGTTCTGCATGGAAATACTCATGATAAACAGGTCTTCATTTGCCTTTTTGCTCTCATACCGCTCTACAATGCTCTCGTAAAGCTCCTGGTCGGTAATATATTTCCGCAGCAGTTTTGTCTGGTCAAAATCATCTATAAAATGCGTCTCGTCAAATCCCATAGTCGGGTAAACCGCATTGCGGCTCCATCCCGTTTCATAGTAAGGATGCATTGCCACACAGGTATAACCGATATTTTTCAGATTCGAGACAATGGATGTCGGTGTATCACTGATATACTGCTGATACACGACAGAACCACTCGGCAGAAATGCCATGGAATTTCCAGTCATATACTCCCATTCAGAGTTTGGCGTTTTCGCACCAAAAACAGATGAAAGGGCATGTCCCTTCATGATATTGTCCTGCAGGGAATCATAATACGGTGTCACCTGTTCATTCGTCAGAAAATCTCCCACCACGGAAAGATCCGCATACGATTCACTCATCACAACGATGATCGTAGGATTTTTCTCTACGTGTTGATTTACATAACTTTCTCCATCGCCGCTGTACTGATCCTCCAGCTCTGAGATCACTTCCTCTGAATATCCGTCCGGCTCTGCGATAAAACTGTCACGCACACTCAGGGCAAAATTTAAAAGATATCCGTTCCGGTAACTTCCCTTCTGCTCCCAGGTCTCTGTCACTGTCCCTTCCGTCTCTGTCCCAATATAGGCACAGCAGCATATCACAACGGAAATACATACGGCCGCCATCCAGAGGCGTTTTTCAAACGTCACATGGATTTTCCGCACAAATGCGACATACAATGCTGACAGCAATACCACATACGCCGCACGGTCATCCAGCACAAACTCATAATTTCCAGCCACACTTAATCCGGTGGAAATAGAACGAAGATCGCTGAAAATAAATTCATTTCCCCGGAACAGATAAACGAAATAGTTGATCCCCGCAAAAATCATCAGTGCCATATGAGAAATAATGCAGGTCAGACCCACATTTTTCGTAAACACCTGAACCGCCAGATACACCACCAGACAGCATAGGATGTTCAAAAACATTTTGTTGCCCATGATCCTTGCCCGAAGTTCTGCATCCAGCAAAAGATACTGCACCATATGAGCAGTCATCACACTGCTGCCGCCAAGCATGAGAATGCCAAGCGCCAGTCTTAACCATTTATTGTTCAATTCGACGGAAAGACTCTTGATCAGAAAGTAGCTGACTCCAAAACCTGCCAGCACATAAACCGGAAATGTTACCTTAAAATATAGCACCGCAGCAAATATCATTGCCACGATAAGACGTATCAGATTCGTTTTTTCAAAGTTCAGACGGATTTTCATCTTTAAGCTCCCTGTATTTTTGACTTTACTTACGTTTTACACTTTACCAACGATATTCTATCATCCCATAAAAATTTGTCAATTTTGTGAAAGGGAAAATTGGAATGAAAATACAAAAATACCTCATAATGCCACTGCCATTGCACAGTCATTATGAGGTATTGCATTTTATCCTTATAGATTTTCCATTGCCCGCCGTTCCCTGATCTTTCGTGTGATCACCACAGCTACACCGATCAGAAATGGAAAAACAAATGTGGCAAAACGATATAACAGAGACGCCGAACCGGCTATGCCTGTCCCGACAATCCCGGCAAAAAGTCCGGTAAATACAAACTCGGTGGAACCAATCCCCGCCGGTGCCGGAATTACGGCAGCAAGCATAACAGACAATGCGGTGATCGCCATGGTTTCCACCATATTAATATTTTTATCTCCTGCAAAAAGAAGGTATGGCATTCCATACCAGAAACAGAGTTTTAACAGGTTTAGACCGACCACACCTGCGACCATTTTCTTCTTATGCAGAAGATATTTAGAAGCGGTTTCCAGATCTGCGCACTGTTCTCTCAACTGGTGTTCCAATGCGTCATACTTTCCCTTTTTATTAAAGAAATCAAGCATTGCAAAAATCAGCTGATGGAACTTTGTGGAACAGCAGAACAGGATCAGTGCCAGTGTGATCACCATAGTAATAGCATACCCCGCCAGAAGCAGCCAGGTATAAGCACCAAAATGACCACACATATAATTCCAGCTTAGAAAAAAGAAAATCGCCGAATAAATCGCTATGCTGATCTTATGAAATGCATACTGGAGCATGTACATTCCAAATCCTTTCGAATAATCAACACCATGTTCATTCAGATAAATGATCGCTGCAACACCGGAGCCGCTTCCAAGTGTCGCAACACGATAAAAGGAACAGAAAAACATGTTTTCTATTCCCCATTGATAACGAAAATCAGGGTTATACTGTTTTGCCAGCACTGTAGTGATCAGTGCCTCAACAAGACAATATATCCCTGACATCACGCATATACCTGCGAGAACAGACGGTGTCGTTTCTTTTAACTGCTCTAAGATCGGTCCCGCTGTATCCCGGAAGGTATATACGATCGCTCCTATAATTAAAATTACAAATAGCCATTTCAAAAGATTTTTCTGCTTTTTACTAATTGGTCTCGCCTCTTATTTCTTCTTGAAATTTGTGTATCCTTTCTGATGATAAGGATGCTCCTCCCACAGTTTATCCGCAGTCTTCTTCCACTCACATGCATATGACTCACATTTTCCACATAAGTGTTCTACCGGCTCAGCCTCTTCCACATCGGTAGAATGTGCCCCGGTTTCATGTACCATCTTCTGTAATAATTCCGGATTCTCAAGCATTGGACATGGTCTTAACATATTGTCATTGAATGGCTGACCATCCCTGTATGCCATGAATAATGGCTGTTTCAGACATTCCAGCAATGATTTCTCACGGATATTGGCACCGGAGTAGTGGATAAATACGCAAGGCTCAACATCTCCCTTGGGATTGATGTGGCAGTAGTTTCTGCCGCCTGCGATACATCCGCCGACAAACTCACCATCATTCTGGAAGTCCATAACAAAGATTTCTTTTCCGCCTTCTTTTGCACGGACCTCACGGATTCTGTGGTAAATATATTCACGCTGTTCTGCCGTAGGCATCAGTTCCGGAGCTGCCTTCATACCAACCGGCATCAAATGGAAATACCATGCAAAACGGCTGCCATGCTCGATCAGCAGATCGAAGAATTCATCGGAAGTAACTGCGTCCATGTTTTTACGAGTATAGCATACGCTGTTACCAAAAATCAATCCATTTTCATGGAGCAGATCCATTGCATGAAGCACTTTATCGTATACACCGGCTCCTCTACGGAAATCGTTCGCATCTTCGAATCCTTCCAGAGAAATAGATAAGGAAAGGTTTCCGACACGCTTCATCTCGTCACAGAAGGCCTGATCTACCAGCGTTCCGTTTGTATAGCAGTGGAATGCACATTCATTGTGCTTCTCACATAACCTGATAATATCTGCCTTACGTACCAGTGGTTCGCCACCTGTCATCATATAGAAGTAAATACCAAGTTCTTTTCCCTGTGTGACAATGCTGTCCATCTCATCAAATGTCAGGTTTAACTTATTACCATACTCTGCTGCCCAGCATCCGGTGCAATGCAGATTACATGCAGAAGTAGGATCCATTAAGATCAGCCACGGAATGTTACAGTTGTGCACTTCCCTCATCTTACGGATTGTCTTTGTTCCTAAAAATGCAGCCTGAAAACCAAGGTTTAATGCTGTCATTTTAGCAACGTGTGGATCTGTTTCGTCTAAAAGACGGTTTACATATCTCATCCATTTATGATCCGGATTTTTGATCATTGCTCTCGCGCCATCATACGCTTCTTTGCTGAAGTTGTTTCCCATAAATTTCTCTGTAAGGTCAACAATCTGCAGAAGTGCTTTCTCACGATCCTTATTCAGATTTTTTAATGTTGCATCGACTGCGACACCAAATGCTTTTCTTTCCATTGTCTCTACTAAATTGGCCATCTCTTAATCCTCCGTTTTCCACACCAATCAACCTATCTGTCTCTTTTGTATAGATATTTAGGCTCTCACAACTATATTCTCTCTTACTTGTGGAAAGTATATGAAATTTCATGTTTTTTTTAAATATGCAAAAATTTTTCTTTGTCGCATGTCAATATACATTTTCCACTTATTGTCTATCATCTATATACAGAAACCGCCGTATTGAATATAGATATTATGATATGTAGTTTTTAATACTATATGCATTATAACATTGTTTTTTTCAAAGTCAATTTATTTTATCAATCTTTTTGCACAGTTATTATATTTTTCTTAATTATGACTTCTCTGCTTAACAGCTACTGATTTTGTGGGTATAATAAAAATGTACTGAAAATGAAATACTTTTACTTAGGAGATGACTTTATGCCCGGTTACGTGACACATTATATTTTTGGTCGTGATATGTATGAGAAATTGAACGATCCGGTTTTGAAAAACAATTTATATAAAAACAGGGCGGTTTATGCCTTAGGGCATCAGGGACCTGACATTTTTTTCTATTATCTGCCGGCTTACGTACTGCACGGACACAATCTGGGCGACATGGCGCACACCGAAAATACCGGCGCTTTTTATGCCGCACTTTTAGAGAGCCGCAGTATCTTTAAGAATCCGGAAGATCTGCAGATCGCAAATGCTTATTTGGAAGGATTTTTGGGACATTATATATTAGATTCCATCTGCCATCCGTTTATTTATGGCCGCACCCATTATAAGAAAGATGACAGAGGTTATTTTTCCCGCCACGCTTATTTAGAGACCGAGATTGACTCCTCTCTGCTTGAGCTGAAGTACCACAGACGGCGTGCTGACTTCCATATGGAAAATACGATCATGCTGACACCTCGTCAGAAATGGATCGTCGCACGTATGCTCCACTACGCTTACCAGCACACTTACCACGGTCTGTTTGTGAGCCGCTATACGATTTTTATGGCGATTTTTGCAACGCAGCTTGGTTTTCGGATTTTATACGACAGCACCGGACAGAAAAAAGTGCTGTTCCGTTTTGCAGAAAAGCATACACTTGGCTACCCGGTATTTTCACCATTGATTGCCAACGACTCGCTGTTATTCCGCACTGATCCTTTTAACATGCAGCACAAAAAATGGACGAACCCGTGGGATTCATCCATTTCATCTGTGGAATCTTTCTTCGATCTCTATGGGCGGTCCGAAGAAAAATATCTCCATTGTCTCGCTGAATTATCTGCATTGTTAAAGGAACGGATACATTCACCGAAAGCATCACTTCTGACCGAAGAGTTTTTGAAAGACTATGGAAACGCCTCTTTTCACAGTGGTTTAGACTGCACTATTTGAAATATTCTTTTACCTGACCAAGAATGATATTCATCAGTCTTGTTCTTGCCTCAACACTCGCCCATGCGATATGAGGCGTGATGATCAGCTTATTGCTGTCCTTGATCTCACGGAGCGGGTTGTCTGCACTCATCGGCTCGACACACAGCACATCCAGTCCTGCCGCTGCGATCTCATTGTTTTTCAATGCATCTGCCAGATCCTGCTCCACCACAATCGGTCCTCGTCCGAGATTTAAGAAAATCGCAGATTTCTTCATTTTTGCAAAGGCTTCGGCGTTCATCAGATCCTGTGTGTTGGCATCTAACGGCGCATGCACGGATATAATGTCGGAAGTTGTCAGCAAAGTATCAAAATCGACTCTCTCATACCCCTCCTGGTTATTCTTACCGGAAGTTGAATAGTAAATGACATGGCAGCCAAACATTTTTGCGATATCTGCAACACGTCTGCCGATATTTCCAAGTCCGACAATTCCCCATGTCATGCCGTTTAAGTCATGGAATACATTCGAAAAATGTGTGAAAATCGTATCTCCGATATATTTTTCTGATTTTACATATTGATCGTAATAGTTCAATTTTTCCAACAGATAAAACAATAACGCAAATGTATGCTGTGCAACGGTCTCTGTAGAATAGCCTGCGACATTGCGCCATTCGATCTGTCTCTTTGCCAGATATTCCTTGTCCAGATTATTGGTACCGGTAGCAGTCACGCAGACCAGTTTCAGGTGATCTGCCCTGCCGATCGTCTGCTCGTTGATCTGTACTTTATTGATAATGACAACATCTGCGTCCTTCGTGCGCTCCCCTGCTTCCTCTGGTGTGGAGAATCCATACTTTACTACTTCTCCCAGCTGGTCAAAACCCGAAAGGTCAATGTCATCTCCAATGGATTTTGCATCTAAAAAAACGATTTTCATCTTTTTGTTTACTCCTTTTATCATTTTCATAAATAGACAATTGTGAAACTCCTCATCACATTCTTTAAATTGTTCGAAATTAACAAAAACATTCAAGACACGCTCTCGCTACGTGTCGCTCGCAGCGGTACTAAGAAGCCAGGCACAACTTATCGTTGTACCAGCCTTCTAAGTACCGGCGGCTCCCCAGTATCTTTCATGTCTTTTGTCAATTTCTCACAATTCAATTTACATTTTCACGAGTTTCGCAATTGTCTATTTTCTATAAATCCTGACACTCCAGATATTTTCTCAGTTTTTTCATTTTTTCCCGACCGATGCGGTAGCCTTCCTCATAAAGTTCCCTGAGTTTCTTTGGATCAGACTCTGTACGTCCAACACCGAGTGTCGTCTCCGGTGCGATCACAAAAACTTTTCCCTGCTGCTCAAGCTCATCCAGTTTTTTTACATCCTCATTGTAACGCTCAGCCCTTGTATCCATGGCTTCCACGATTTTGGGATACTTTTTGTAAAGTTTGTCCGTGATCCGGATCGCTTTCTCAGTCGTTTTCACATAACCATGCTCTCTGGTAAGCACGACGATCAGTTTGTCGCAGCCCTCCTCCAAAGCATGCCGGAATGGGATAGAATCTGCGATTCCTCCATCCAGATAATAATGCCTTCCGATTTTGACCGGTTGAAATAAAATTGGAAGGGAACAGCTTGCCACCAGTGTATCTTTCATTTCCACGCTCTGTGGCACTTTCAGATACTCTGCTTTTCCGGTATGGATATTGGTCACACACGCCTCCACGACACCCTTGTATCCTGCAAAAGTTTCGTAGTCAAACGGCAGCAGCTTATTCGGGACTTCGTCAAAAACGAATCCGATGTTATAATAACTCTTCTTTTTGCGGTCAAACAGATATTTCAATCCCATGTACCGCTTATCTGCCATATATTCTTCTAAAAGTTTCAGGTTACGTCCCTTCTGTTTTGACAGATACGACACACCAAATGCAATTCCTGCCGAGACACCGATAAAGTAATCCGGCATCAGTTCCTCTTCCAGAAATGCGTCCATCACACCGCAGGAAAATGCTGTCCGGCTCGCACCGCCCTCAAATACCATTCCTAATTTCATTTTTTTCACTTCTTTCTATCTCTCTGTCATACCATGTTGTCTGATTTTTGTTTACTGTTCTGATTGCTTTGGTGCTTCTGCTTCCTCTGCTTTTTTCGGCATTGCATCGCTCTCTGTCACATAAAGCGTCACACCACGGATTTCTTTTACCTTCACGATTGTGCCGGCCTCAAAAGTTTTTCCATCTTCGTAGGCGCGCGCAGTCCATTCCTGTCCATTTAACACGGCGGTTCCGGTTCCCTTAATATTATCCACCGCCTCTGTCAGACATACGTTTTTATCCACTGCTGCCTCGTAATTGGTTTTCACAAGACGCGGTTTCATATATTTTAATGCCCATGGTCTTGTAAATACAAGCAGGATCACCGACACGACCACAAATGCTGCAAACTGCCATACCGGTCCAAGCCCGGCTGCATCTACAAGCAATGCCACCACTGCTCCGCCTGCAAACCAGATGGAGGTAAGGCCTACCGTGATGATCTCCACCACTGCAAATATAATAATCAATGCGATCCAGATAATTGCTGCTTCCATAATGATTCTCCTTTTTTGTTATTTTCCTAGTTAGGCAATTGCGAAACTCCTCATAATCTTCTTTAAATTGTTCAAAATTAACAAAAACATTCAAGACACGCTCTCGCTACGTGTCGCTCGCAGCGGTACTAAGAAGCCAGTCACGACTGACAGTCGTTCCTGCCTTCTAAGAACCGGCGGCTCCCCAGTGTCTTTCATGTCTTTTGTCAATTTTTCACAATTCAATTTAGTTTTTATGAGTTTCGCAATTGTCTATATTTTGATATTACACATTATAAACGATTTATCGGAATTATACTAATTAATTTTATCTTACTGCCGATAAATATTACAGCAGAAGTATGAATATAACGAATTTAAGGATAGAGCATATGTTACCGGAATCAGGTACGAGTGAACAGTAACGAGATTATTCCACGGAGGGAATTATGGCAGCAGTTGCAGGAACCGGCACATCTCTGAGTGCCAGTTATTATCTTAGAAATTTTTATACAGCAAACCGTAACGCAGTCACTTCATCCAAGCGCAAAGAGATGACAGGCGGTACTCTTTCACAGGCGGATGCCACAGCGCTTCACCGTGCAGCGAAGAAGTTACGCAATTTTAATTATGAGGATGACACTACAGACAGTGCCAATATTTACGGAAGCGTCAACGCATTTATACAAGTTTACAATAACACGCTGTCATCCGGAAATAAAACAGATGACGCTTCTTTGAACCGTTACTCCAGATATCTGAAGTCACTTTCCAAAGAACATTCGAGTGAATTGTCCAGGATTGGGATCACCGTTAATTCCGATGGAAGCTTAAGTGCCAATGACAACCTGCTAAAATCAGCCAAAGTTTCCAAAGTCAAAACATTATTTGCTGATGATGCAGAATATATCACAAAGGTAAGCCGTTATTCCAAGAAAATGGCAGAAAAAGCTGACAGTGTTGTGCTAAGCGAAACACTTGGCAGCAATATTGATCTGACTTTATAGAAAAAAGACTGGTGCACGAAGCATGATGAACTATCATCCTCTTCGTGTTCCAGTCTTTTCTTCCTTATATATACTTCATATCGATCGTGACATCATTCCCCTTCACGCAGACCTCTGCCATGCTTCCACAGACAAGCGGCATCATCGGTGGTCTGTGTCCGATATCCATATCCATAATGATCGGCACTTCGAAATCTTTTAAAATGTCGGTCACTGCATGATAGTGATCGAGTCCCATCATCTCTTCCCCGATACAGCACGGACGTCCGATCAGGAAACCTTTCACATGCTGAAACCATCCCGCATTTTTCATCTGCCACATGGCGCGCCGGATTCCCATCACATTCAGATCGCAGCATTCTAAGAACCAGATGATTCCGTCTTCTTTGTATTTCTCATTGAATTGGTTTACATAATCAAACTGTGTTCCCAGTAAATTTACAAGGCAGTCCACGCAGCCGCCCACAAGGCGTCCTTCCATTGTCACTACGGCATCCGGGTTCTCCGCTCCGGTATATAACACCAGATTTAACGGCTCTGTCGTATTGTAAGGCACATAAGGATTTCCCTCGTCTTTTAAATCGTCTTTTTCCCAGAATGGATAGCTGTGGAGCTTCGTCCTCTTTCCGGTCAGCACTTCCATTGTATCAAAAAGACTCTCATGCCACGGCTCCATGCCAAAAGTTCCTGCGCATGGTCCATACACTGCTGCCGTATCACAGATCGTGCTGAGTAAAAATGTAAAATTCGTATTATCCGAATAACCCATATACCATTTCGGCGCCGCAGACTTGATTTTCTCAAAATCGACAAAATTCATCGTCTCGCACATCATTTCCCCTCCACCGCAGGAAATAAGAATGTCGTTATCCACGCTGCAATAGTAATCCGTCAGCTCTTTTCCACAAGCCTGTGGTGTATTACTGATGCCGATTCCTTTTGCCTCGTAGCAGTTCGGACCTAAGTCAAGCCCATAACCCATTTTCTGAAATTTTTTCTGCGCATTCAAAAACGCTGTATAATATGGTTCTGTCGCACAGCCAAACGACGGCGCCACAAAACCGATCGTCCCCTTTTCCGGTAAAAATTTTGGATATCTCATAAAATTGTCTCCTGTCATTTCATTTTGATCACAATATTCTTTCCTGCAAAGTACACTTATTATAGCAAATTTTTTATTTCAGGTAAATGGGGACTTAACACGATTGCCCGCATGAAAGCAATTTCATGCGGGCAATGGTCAGCGAAATTTATTTTCTTCAAACTTCCTATAAAATTCGGAAGTCAGAATACGTTAAAGAATTTGTTTGTATTATTTGATAAATCCGACCTGTTTGCAGATTTCCTCTGTTGCAGCATCTTTTCTCTTATTAAATTCTACTTTCTGCTGCTCAAACCAGTTATTTCCCTCTGCGTCGATAGATACGATCAGTGGTCCGAACTCTTTGACACGGCAGTTCCAGAGTGTCTCTGGCATTCCAAGGTCTCTCCACTCAGCACGTACAATCTCTTCTACCTCTGTTGCAGCCACAACAGCGTTTCCGGCTGGGAATACACAGTGGATCGCTTTGAACTCTTTACATGCGCGCTCGGTATTCTCTTTCATACCACCTTTTCCGATGATCACTCTGACACCTGTCTCTTTTACGAATTCGTACTCGAATTTTTCCATACGCATGGAAGTTGTAGGACCTACGGAAACCATCTCAAATTTGTCATTCTCTAATGGACGGATAATTGGTCCTGCATGGAAAATCGCATTATTTCTTACATCTACCGGAATTTCTCTTCCTTCTTCTACGACACGGCGGTGTGCTACATCACGGCATGTTGTCATGCTTCCGTTTAAATAAATGATATCGCCGATTTTGATTCCTTCTAAATCCTCTGCTGAAACTGGTGTTGTTAAAATTGTTTTTCCATTGATTCTCTCTACCATTATAATTCCACCCCCGTATGTGTTGTGATTGTATAATTAAGATCTTTATCAAAAATAATGTGTCCTCTTCTGTGGCTCCAGCATCCGACATTGACTGCGACACCAATTGTGGATGGATGACGGGCTGTATTCTCGATATTAACGCCCATAACAGAATATTTTCCGCCCATTCCCTGAGGTCCAAGGCCGATCTTGTTGATTCCATCCTCAAGCAATGTCTCCATCTTGGCTGCACGCTCGTTCTCATTGTGGGAACCGATCGGACGCATTAATGCTTTCTTGGAAAGTAATGCTGCTGTCTCAACAGAAGTTGCAACACCGACACCAACTAACAATGGAGGACATGCGTTCAAACCATAAGTTGTCATAACATCCATAACGAATTTGGTAACACCCTCGTAACCTTCACCTGGCATTAATACCATTGCTTTTCCTGGAAGGGTACATCCGCCGCCTGCCATGTATGTATAGATTTCACATTTGTCACTGTCTGGTACAATATCCCAGAATACAGTAGGTGTTCCTTTACCAACGTTCTTACCTGTGTTGTACTCATCGAATGTCTCAACACTGTTGTGACGTAATGGCGCTTTAAATGTTGCTTTTACAACAGCTTCTTTCAATAATCCCTCTAACTCATCGATAAGTGGGAACTTTGTTCCGCATTTTACCCAGAACTGTAAAACACCGGTATCCTGGCAGCTTGGACGGTTTAATTCAACCGCAAGACGCTGGTTCTCGAACATGGTATCATAAATTGTTTTGGATAATGGACTGTCCTCTTTGTCTCTTAACTCTGTGAGCTTTGCGATGACATCATCTGGTAATTTTTTTGCTATATGAGCGATGAAATTTGCCATATAGTTGGTAAGCTGTTCTACCTGTTTTTCGTTTGACATAATTCGTTCCTCCTGAAAAATAATATAGATTCTTTTTATAAGTTTTTGGCTGTACTGTGCCGTTCACACAATACCGTCCATTTTTTATCATCAATATCCGCTTATGGAAAAAACGGATATAAGATTGGCAGTAAGATCATGCTGACTACAGTTGCCACAAGGATCAGCGGCACACCTGCTTTTGCGTAATCTTTGAAAGTATATCCTCCGGCTGTCACGACCATCGTGTTTGCCGGCATACCGATTGGTGTTGCATATGCACAGGAACCTCCGATGACACATGCCATAAGCACTGCTCTTGGATCTGCTCCCATCCCCTGTGCAATGGAAACACAGATTGGAGCCATCAGTGCGGTGGTAGCGGTGTTTGACATAAAGTTTGTCAGTACACAGCAGAGCATAAACACTACAAACGTAAGTATATATGGGGATGGGTTCTCACCGAGAACTCCGATCACTGCTTTTGCGATATCCTCTCCTGCTCCGGTTGTCTGCAATGCAGATGCAAGAGAAAGCGTTCCTCCGAAAAGGAAAATTGTTTTCAGATCAATGGATTTCAGTGCGTTTTTCTCACTGATCACTCCGGTTAAGATCAATGCCAGTGCTCCGATACATCCTGTAATACAAAGCTTGATACCAATCTGATCTTCAAAGATCATTCCGAGTAATGTCAGGATCAGAATGATGAGTGACAATGCCTGTTTCCACTTTGGAACATTGGAAAAATCTTTCTGTTCATCATAGCTGCTGTCTGTTCCGCCTGTTTTGTTCGGCAGTAATTTATATCCGAAAAATGCAAAGTAAATAATCCCACAGACTAAAATCGGAAGTCCGACTTTTGCATATTCAAAAAATCCAAATCCCATGTCCATCTCTTCCATAACGGACTGTGCGATAAGATTACCCGGCGCACCAATCAGGGAAAGGTTACCGCCCATCGCTGCTGCAAATACAAGCGGCATTAAAAGCCTTGATCTTGAATATCCTGACTTTGCTGCAATTCCGATAACTACCGGAATTAAAACTGCTGCTGTTCCTGTGTTGGAAAGCACACCGCTCATCAATCCTACAATAATCATGATCGCAATGATAAGCTGTCTCTCTGTCTTGGCAAAATGTGTAACCACTCCGCCAATCTTATTTGCCATACCTGTTTCAAACAATGCTCCCCCGACAATAAACATTGCCACGAACAAAATGACATTACTGTCGATAAACCCTGCAAATGCTGTTTTCCAGTCTAACACCCCTGTTACGACAAGACCGACACAGATGATCATGGATGTTACCCCAAGTGGAATCTTTTCCCACACAAACATTACAATGGCAAACAATAAAAATAATAACGTTATTGTTGCTGGACTCATATCATTCCTTCTCCCTTCGTCTTTTTGATATTTGATATGTGATAATGTATCCATTTGTTGATTACACAATATAACAAAAAACCGAAGTCGTCAACTGTTTTTGACAACTTCGGCATTTTCTATAATTTTATATTTTCTTTTTTGTGCATTATTTATCAATAACCTCGATTCCGGTTTTGCACGAAAAATATTTTTTTCACATCACTGATAGTAAGTCAGCATATCGTCCCGGCTTCGCATAATATGTGCGTACATTTCTTTTTTGGCGCGCTCACCATCTCCTGCTGCAATTGCGTCCATGATCCTGCCATGTTCCTCGATGGAAATCTTTGCATACTCTTGTTCCGTCACCATATTTCCCATAGACAACCCATTCCATAGTTCTGCGATCATATTTTCCATCTTTTTATTTCCGGCTGCTGCCCAGATTTCACTGTGAAACTCCCTGTTCTGGCTCGCATACTGACTGTAATCTCCATTTTCCAAAGCAGCTTTGGATTCCTCATAAGAATCTCTGATACCGCTGATATCCACACCTTCTTCTGCTGCAAGCCCGGCACACGCACTCTCCAAAATCGCCCGCAGCTGATAATGTTCCCTGATATAAGTGTCTGTAATCCCTAAAACAATTGCGCCCTTGTTCTGCCGCAGCTTAATCAGTCCATCTCTCGCAAGAATCTGAAATGCTTCTCTTACAGGTGTAATCGAGACATTCAGCTGAGTTGCCACACTGTCTAAAGAAAGGATTTCTCCCTCTTTCATCTTTCTTGACAAAATTGCTTTCCGCAGCTCCGATGCTACCTTTTCCTTAGCAGATGGTATTTTTATCGGTTTCAAACCATTCATTTCTCAAAACCTCTTTCTTTTTTCACATTTTCTGTCAGTAATCTATAATATTCCTCCAGTGCGACTTCCATCACGACGGTATCTTTTCTGCAATATGCACTATGAACAGTTTCAAGTTTATTCCGTCTGAGCTGTTTCTGCTCCGGATCTTTTCCCATTTCTGTCTCTTCCGATGCAAAACGGATATAACAGTCTGCCGATGTCTCTAAAAGCCTGCGGAAAAGTCCGTTTGTGATCGTTCCATAGACAAATTCATGGAACTTCTCTTCTGCATCTTCGCCCTCTGCTGAGTACACCCATTCAAAGGACATCTCTGCAAGGTCTTTTAATGCTTTCTTTTCCACATTTCCTAACATATCAAATATTTCTTCAATATTTCTTTCCGAAAAATCTGCCACCACAACATGGCGGGTTGCAAGTCGCCTTACAAGTCCCTGCTCCTCTAAAATCTGTAGTGCCTCACGGACCGGCATTCTCGAATAGCCAAGTTTCTCTGACAATTCCTCCTGGCGAAGCGGCTGTCCTGCCTCCATTCTTCCTGATAAAATCTCATTTTGTATTGCTTCTGCGATATAATCGCAGGTACGTTTGTTTTTCATTTCTTTCTCCTTTTAGTACGTTTCATTTGTGCACTGCTCATAGCTTTATATATAATGTATCCAATTTCCCCTTATTTGTAAATAAAAACCTTTTGAAACACAAAAAGGAAGCTGATTTTTCTATAAAAATCAACTTCCCTGCTTTTCTTTTATTTTTCTATCCCTTAATAAAACGGAAACATCAACGGCATTAAAAAAATCGTCATAATCGCAAGAATCACTGCCAGAGGTGTACCGCATTTCAGATAATCTTTCAGCGTATATCCGCCCGGTTCAATGATCATGATCTGGCACGGTGCTGCCATCGGCGTCATGATAGAAATGCAGCTTGCGGTGAGTACACCCACAACGGCTGCTCTCGGATCAATCCCAATTTTCATACAAGCCGATACAACAAGTGGAATGAAAATCGTAAGTGTTGCCAGATTCGACATGATCTGGGTAAGTAAAAATGGAATCAGGAAAAATACCGCCATAATCAGATACGGATTCGTTGTATTTCCAATCAGACTGATCATCCAGTCCGCCACGACATCCCCTGCACCTGTAATTTTGATCGCCTCTGATAAGGTCAACACCCCTGCAAATAAAAAGATTGTCGGCTGATGAATGGAATCCAATGCCTCTTTTTCGTTTAAAATTCCACTTAATACTAGCAAAACAGCGCCAATGCATGCAACAATATACATCGGGATTCCGATTACACTTTCAAAAAGCATTGCGAGAATTGTAACCACAATGATGATAATTGCAATCTTTTCCTTTATCGGACTTAATTTTGCAGACTTTCTTCCTGTATGCCCGCCATCTACAAATGTGTTGTTATCAATATCTGGCATTAACTTATATCCAACAAACGTCATATATAAAATTGACACCACAAGCAATGGGATTCTTGCAATTGTAAAATCCCAGATATAAAGCTCATTTGGTGCTCCTGCCTTTGCCATAATATCAATCCATGTGATATTGCTCGCCCCCTGTCCCAAAAAGGTCATCGAAGTCGCAATATTGGCACAGGCCATCGCAGGATACAACAGTTTGCTTCTGCTTGTGCCAATCTCATTTGCGATTCCAACCAGAAGTGAGATCATGATCGCAGCCGTCGCTGTCGCGCTCGTGATACTTGCAAGCAGCGATGAGGCAATACATGCCAGAAAAATCAGCATTTTCGGATTATCCTTGTAGCGGACAACCAGCTGCTCCGCCTTATCGATCAGACTTGTTTTCGTAAGTCCTGCTCCAATGACAAACATTGCCACAAACATGACCACATTTGTGTTGATAAATCCACTGAATGCCTCCGCAGGTTCCATCACTCCTGTCATGATGAGCGATAGCATAATTCCGGCTGAAATCACGGAAAACGGAATTTTTCCTGTGATAAAAGCAACGATCGTAAGCACTAAAATAAGTAACGTAATTTCTAACGGTGTCATCTGTTCCTCCAACTTTTCCTGAGTATGATAATTTTTTAACAAGTATAACTATCATATGTCAGAAGTGCCAGAAAGTACAGTTCCTTATTTTCACATAATATGTCCTTCAACTACATATTATTATTTCCAGTATATGCTGCTACCGGATTGCTTCACAGATAATCTCATACAGCTTTTCCATCTCCGTTTTTAATACGGTATCTTTCATATAAATCAGGTCAATTTCAATCTGAATCGGTGCATCTCCGATTGATAAAGGTACAATTTCTTTTGAAAACGGGTTATTAAAAATCATATGATCCAACGTGATCATAATTGCTTCATGGTACGCCACACAGGACAATCCCGTTCTTGTCCCACTGATCTGATATACAACATTAGGTTTTAAATGGTAATGTCCATAAATTTCATCTGCGTGCTGCCGAAACGGTGACCCCGGTAAAAGCATGACATTTTCCTCTTTTTCACACGCTTTAAGGTCAACCCACGGATACTGAAATCCTTCCTTCGCCACCGCCAGCGTTGCCAGATGATGATTTTTACCGACTGCCATGACAAACTCACACATTTTAACTGGGCGGTATTCCAGATCAGCATCCTTCTGGTCAATTGTTGCCAGCACCACATCCACCTGCTGTTTTTTCAACAGCTCCATCAGCTCTCCTGTTGAATACTCCTGTAAAATAATTTTTACTGCCGGAAAACTCTCCTGAAACTTTGGAATGATATCTTTTAAAACAAGATCTGAAAAAGACGGCTGCACACCGATACGTATCATGCCGTGGCTCATACTGGAAAACCGCTCCATCTGAATTGTGATCTCTTTCTGGATTGTTTCGATCTCCTTACATCTGCCCACATAATACTCGCCTGCCGCCGTCAGCACAAAACGTTTCCCGATCCTGTGAAATAACTGCACATTCAGTTCTTCCTCCCTCGCCTGGACAAACTTACTCAATGCAGAAGGTGTAATATAAAGATTATTCGCTGCTTTCGTAATCCCTCCACATTTTGCAACTTCCAAAATATACTGCACATTCTTATCCATCCAGATATCCTCCCTCTTTTCAGGTTTCTAAAACTTCTCCCGGTAACAATTCGTTGATGCAATGAATGAAATAGAAAAAAAACCTACCACAGTTTCATATGGTAGATTCTTTTCATTACACTACGAAGTCGTACATTTTATGTACTCTGCAAAAGGGTTGTATGAATATGTTTCTAGGAGAAGAATAACATATACAATTGGGTAATCTCAAAAGCGTATGCCATGGCACTGGCATCTCTTTCTCTATTATACTAACGTATAATTTGCGAGAAGTAAAGTTTATATTTTTCAACATTTATGTCGTATAACTACATATTTTCAAAAATGCTCTTTGAGGATATTTCATTGCAAAAAAGAACTGCAGACATCTGTCCACAGTCCTCTTTCTGCCATCGCATTTATTTAGCTGTTTGGATATTTATTGATCATACGCTCGATCAATTCTACTGACTCTTCAATACCGTAGCTTGCACTGTTGATGCATAAATCATAGTTAACAGCATCTCCCCACTTCTTACCGGTATAATCAAAATAATATTTTGCATGCCTTGCATCTAATTTTACCAGAAGGTGTGCTGCCTGTTTATAATTTAAGTTGTGCAGTTCCATCATACGACGTACACGCTGTTCAAAGGAAGCTGTAATAAAAATACTGATATGTGGGATTCGATGGTTTGTAAGTACAACATCCGCACATCTTCCCATTACAATAAAATCTTCCTTCTTTGCCATCTCACAGATCAGATCACTCTGATTGAAGAAAATAGCATCCTGAACTGGAAGTCCATGATATTTCTTGAAATTCTTGAAGAACTTTCCAACACCTGTATTTTTCTCAATCTTTCCTTTGAGTTCCTCTACATAATTGCTGTGATCTTCAATATTCTCTTTTTCAGCATCCATTCTCTTCAAAACCTGGTCAAAAATTTCTGCATCATAGTAATTGATTTTCAACTTATCTGCCAGTGCAAAACCAATATCGGTTCCGGCACTTCCATGTGTACGACCAATACAAATGATCAGATGATCATCCGGTGAGAACTTCTGTCTTAAATTGGAAGTATTCAATGCCGCCATATTTTCGTTGATAATATCAACGCTTCCGAAGCTGGTTGGAATTGCTGCAATTTTTTTCAGAATCTCATTATACTGGGACATCATTCTGTGATGATCTTCTTTATTCTTAATAGTTCTCGCCATATTGCCGATCAATGCAATATCGCTTCGGATCTCATGCCCCTGTGGTCTTGTGATCAGAAGTCTGGTGATCTCTTCAACGCAGGTTGCCTCATCTCCGGTAAAAGTTCTACCAAGAGAAGAACCTACACACTCATATACCTCTTTATCTAACTGATAGATCTGCTTTGCGATCTCGTAACAATTCTCTCTATTTTTTTCCATGACTCATCATACCTTTCTATCACTGCAATTTTATAAGAAGAATACCAGCATATCAATAAAGAATACAGGTACTAAAATACACAGTGACCAGCCCATATATCCGAAGAAGGATGGCATACGGATACCGTTTTCATCAGAAATAGATTTTACCATAAAGTTTGGCGCATTTCCAATGTAAGTGTTAGCTCCCATAAATACCGCACCACAGGAAATTGCCGTAAGGATCTTTACAGAGATGGTACCAACTGTAGTAACAATACCTGATGTGAATCCAAGTGTTCCTGCTGTTGTGAGGAATACCAGATAGGTTGGTGTGTTATCCAAAAAGCTGGAAAGGAATCCGGTTGCCCAGAACATCTGGTATGGCTCGGTAATTCCAAGGTTAGGTCCCATTGTTTTAAGTAATGCAAGCGCCGGCTGCATTGTGATAAAAATGCCGATAAATAATATTGCAACTTCCTGGATCGCACCCCACGTAAAGTGGTTCTGGGTACGTATCTTCTCGTTTGTTGTCTTGAATGACAGCAGTGCAGCTAAAAGAATAATTGCAATTTCAATCATTGCCGGGAATGTCAATTTCACAGATTTATAAATTGTAATTCCAAGTACGTTTCCGGCTGCATCCTGGAACATTGGCAGACTTGGAAGCGTACCGCTTAAAATAACAGCCACAACGATCGCTACAAGGAAAACTATATTATGTAAACCTTCTACTTTGATATCTACACCCGGTTTGCTGATATCCGGACGTAAACCATTCGCAATATCCTTGCGATACTGTTTCTTATCAATTAAGTAGAAAATGATCAATAATAAAATCATATTGAAAATTAAAATCGGGAACAAGTGTAAGCTCCAGAAGAATGGAACACCACGCATAAATCCCATTAAAAGTGGTGGATCGCCGATAGGTGTCAGACATCCACCCATATTGGAGATCATGAAAATAAAAAATATCATGATCTGTGCTTTGTTTTTTCTCCATGAATTCATCTTGATCATCGGGCGGACAAGCAGCATACTTGCACCGGTTGTACCGATACAGCTCGATAATAAAGTTCCGAATGCTAAAAATAAAGCATTCACAGCAGGAGAACCTGCAAGGTTACCCTCCAGCGTAATATTTCCGGATACACAGAACAGACCGAATAATAAAACGATAAAGGTCAGATAATCATTCACGATACACTCTAACACTGTTTCGGTCGTCTCTCCTGCGCCGTTTAACACGATAGACGGGATAATAAAAAGCAATGACCACACGATCACTGCCAAAGCCTGATGTTTTTCCCACCACTCAGGCTTTACCAATGGCATTACCGCAATGCAGAGCAATAAACCTGCAAACGGAATGCAAAGTAATAAACTGTTCATGTTTTGCACCTCTTCTTTTTTACATATTCAAATTCAAACCCATGTCAATATTATCAGATTTTCCAAAATTTTCAACTTTTTTCTAACTAAAATCCGGTCAAGAACTACATATAAGTAAAACTGTATTTTTTTCTGCTACAAAATGACGGTCGTGTGATATCAATATCTGATGGTTTCCATGCAAAAAGTGGACACTTGTTGGTTCTATTTTAAAAATTGCACAAAAAAGATCGTTACAAAGCTCCTCTGCAACGATCTTTTCAGCAATTTTACCATAAATCTGCCAACTCATAAATCAGCTTTTCTGTTTTCTCCCATCCAAGACAAGGATCTGTGATGGATTTTCCATAGCAGTGTTCGCCAACTTTCTGGGCACCATCCTCAATATAACTCTCGATCATAAGTCCTTTTACCAGATTATGAATCTCTTTTGACACTTTACAACTATGTAATACATCTTTGCTGATACGAATCTGTTCCATAAACTGTTTTCCTGAGTTAGAATGATTGGTATCCACGATGACCGCCGGATTTGCGAGGGTTGTCTGCTGTGATGCGTTGACATCCTCATAATGTTCTAATAAATTCTGTAGATCTTCATAATGATAATTTGGAATATTACGTCCAAACTTATCCACGTATCCACGTAAAATAGCGTGTGCATATGGATTTCCGGTTGTTGTCACTTCCCAGCCCCGGTATAAAAACGTATGTCCGTGCTGTGCAGCGATCATGGAATTCATCATAACAGAAATATCCCCGCCTGTCGGATTCTTCATTCCGACCGGAATCCCAACTCCACTTGCAGTCAGACGATGCTGTTGGTCTTCTACGGAACGTGCACCTACTGCCACATAAGACAACAAATCAGACAAATATCTGTGATTCTCCGGGTAGAGCATTTCATCTGCACAGGTAAATCCGGTTTCTTTTACCGCTCTCGTATGCAGTTCCCGGATTGCAATGATCCCTTTTAACATATCCTCTTTTTTCTCCGGATCCGGCTGATGCAGCATTCCTTTATATCCAACGCCGATCGTTCTCGGCTTATTGGTATAAATACGGGGAATTATAAAAATTTTATCTTTCACTTTTTCCTGAACCGTTCTCAATCTGGATATATAGTCAATAACAGCATCTTCATTATCTGCGGAGCAGGGACCGATCACTAAAATCAGCCTGTCATCTTTTCCCTCAAAAATATTGCGTATCTCTTCATCTCTCTGGGCTTTCACTGCCACAACTTCTGTACTTACCGGTAACTGCTCTTTCAACTCCTGTGGTGTTGGCAGTTTCCGCAAAAATTCCATCTCCATTTCCATTGGTACATCCTCCATGTGTAACTCCAAGCCTGCATAAAAACTTCTCTTTGTCTGTATCTATCGTCATACACTCTGTGCTATCTACATCTTATGCAGTTTTATTTTCGTACTTCAACGCATTGAAGTATTCTTTTTTTATCATAATAGTTTCACAGGAATCCGTCAAGTGCTAATTCTTGTTTATTACTGGTTTTCATTATTTTCTACTGAGTTTTTCAAATCCTCTGCCAGTAAATAAATATTTTCCAGCACTTTTTTACAATTGGACATCTTCTCCACTGTAATGTCTGCCGTGCGGAGACCCTCGGTGGAAGAAGCTGCTACCTCCTCACCTGTTGCAGACAAATGCGTGATGTTATCTGAGATCACTCCTGTCGCATCCAGTATTTTTTGAATACTCTGTTCTGCAACATCGATATTTCCCATTAAAACTTCCACTGCATTACCAACATCATTAAATTTATCTCTGGTATCATCGATCAGTTGATTCTGCTTCTCTACAGATTCTGCCGCTGTCATGATGCTGTCATTCGCACGTTTTGTATCTTCATTCAATTTCTGGATGATCTCTGTAATATTTGCAGAAGCATCCTTCGTCTGCTCTGAAAGCTGACGGATTTCATCTGCCACGACTGCGAAACCTTTTCCGGCTTCACCGGCTCTTGCTGCTTCAATAGACGCATTCAGGGCAAGCAGATTGGTCTGATTTGAAATGTTAATGATGGAATCGACAAATGTTTTTACTTCCTCCACTTTATCGGTCAGGCTTCTGATCACATCCACCGTCACCTGACTCGCATCTGCAACGTTCACGGCCTGTTCCTTCAATTCACTGACAACACCGGCACCTTCTTTCACATTGTCATTCGTCTTATGTGATGCCTCGATCATTTCTTTGATGCCCTGCTCTGCCTGATCGGTATTCCCCTGAATATCAGAACACATAACCGCCTGTTTCTGGATCGCTTCCGCTGTGCTTTCTGTGCTGTCTGCAATTTCCTGAATGGAACTGTGACTCACATTAATGGATTCCTGCAGACCGTCAAGCATATCCATTGCCTCTCCAAAATGCTTGGAAATATTCTCTGCAACGATGATCATCTTTTTATTACTATCCTTCTGGATATCCGATGCATTTTGAATTTCTGCAAGATTTTCTTTAAAGAAACACTCGAGCAGATGCTCTGCACTATTGCAGGCATATGCGGTCAGCAATAATACAAACAGCCCAATCACATTATTCTGCAGATCTGATCCGTCACCCAGAAAGCATCTGACTAAATGAACTACAATGGAAACCAGCGCAATACCATTTGTCACCATCACAATTTTCTTGTCCAGATAAACCATTGCAACGATGAGTAGCGGCAGACCATATGTCCATGTTCCAACGGTTGTGTTCAATTGGACAATCACGAAATAACCTATCATCATCGACAGTGTCATGATTACCGCACATGTGCGTGTTGTTCTTTTACCAAGATATGCTACAACCGAGATAACGATAACTGCTGCCGCCGTGACTGCCTCCATCACAATCTTTGCCGCATGTCCGCCCTGACTGACGCCCAATGCTAACATAAGGGTAGCTGCTATGTATCCAAAAACAACTACGATTGCAAGCAGTACTCTTTTATTCGCTCTGGAATATTGTTCTTCATTCATATAACTTCCTCTTTTCTAGTTAAAGTATGTTTTTTCGTGCTGTGTCCTATTATACTACAATGTATTTTGTTTATCTACATTTTTTGTATGTTTTGCATAATTTTGAAATAATTATACGTAAGCAAATCAGTATTTTGACAATTAAATATTGTTTAGATCCAATTACAATTCCTGCTTTTTTTCACGCAAAAATAGCGGTAAACCATGAAGTTACTGGTCTAACCGCTATTTTAAACCGATGAGACATCGGGGATTCGAACCCCGGACAACTTGATTAAAAGTCAAGTGCTCTACCAACTGAGCTAATATCCCATAATATCTTATTTTCTTTTCAATGCCCAGTTCCGGAATCGAACCAGAGACACAAGGATTTTCAGTCCTTTGCTCTACCAACTGAGCTAACTGGGCTTGTTGCTCACAACAAAGATTATTGTAAAGGAAGGAACCTTTGTTGTCAAGCAAAAAATGAAAATTATAAATAAGGAAGAATATCTTCACAGTAGCAGCGCAGTACCTCCCCAACACTCCAGGCCTGGGCATAACAGCCGCGGGGATTGTGTGGTGTATCCCCGTCAAAGATTTCTGAGATGGAACCGATACAGCCGGAATCCGACAGATGCTTTCTCACAGGCTCTAACATGTGGACGGCATTTTCGGCAGCAGAGGAGGAGTGGTGGTTCACTTTCATATAGGCACTGAAAAATCCACCGAGCAAAAAGCCCCAGGCAGTTCCCTGATGGTAAGCGGCATCCCTCTTTGCAAGAGCACCGCAGTAAATGCCATGGTAGTCCGGATGATCCGGTGCGAGAGAGCGAAGTCCACAGCCGACAAACAACTCTTTTTCCACAAGCGCGACAACTGCTTTTTCCTGTTCCTCCGGGAGCAGGGAAAATGGAAGGGATACGGCATAAATCTGGTTTGGACGGATATGGTCGTCCGGCTCGTCACCATCCACAACATCAAACAGGCACTGGTTGGAGGAATCCCAGAACTTTGCGTTGAAGGATTCTTTTACCTGATTGGCGCGTGTGCGGTAAGCAGAAGCATCTTCGTCAAATTTTTCACAGAGTGATTCCATGATCCGTAAAGCGTTGTACCACAGTGCGTTGATCTCCACCGGTTTTCCGTGGCGCGGTGTTGCTACCCAGTCACCGACGCGGACATCCATCCAGGTGATCTGGTCAAGACCGCTTCCGGCGTGGATGAGCCCGTCGTCTTCCATATAAATGCTGAAATCCGTTCCTTTTTCATAGGCGGAGATGATTTCTTTTAAATGAGGGAAAATCTGTTCTTTTACAAAAGCTTCCGCCTCGGCAGCCGGGTTATAATGAAGGTACTGATAGACCGCATAAAAGTACCAGAGAGAGGCGTCCACCGTGTTATAGAGCGGCGGCATATTGTCATCTGGGAACATATTCGGCACAATTCCGTGGCGGATATATCTGGCAAATGTCAGAAGAATCTCCTCAGCTTCTTTGAAACGTTTCGTGCAGAGCGTCAGACCAGTAAAGGCGATCATTGTGTCTCTGCCCCAGTCGGTAAACCACGGAAGTCCGGCGAGAACAGTCATCATTTTCGTGGACTCGCGGTAAGTCAGAAACTGGTCGCTGGCAAGCACCAGCTGGTTGGCAAACGAGTCGCGGTATCCGGCTTTTTCAAAAAGTTCTGCATGGCAGCGGGCATTTTCCTCTAAAATGGAAAATGCTTCCGTAGCAGACACAGGGGCAGGACGCTCGTTCACGTCACCGATACTGCACAGGATGGAAACTTTTTTGGTTGTGTTGGCAGGAACTGCAATGGACAGGTCAACCGGGCAGTAATGGCAGTCAAGCCCATCTGTCTCAAGATCCACTTCAATCTGTAACTGCATGTCGATGTCATAAACAGTTTCACGTTCGGAAAAAGTTCCTTCACTTGTCTGAAAACGAATGGCAATATCTTTATTTTTTTCCGGAACAAGATAAAATGTCCTGTCTTTTGTAAATGTCTCAAATTTTAAAGTGTCCGGGGTGCTGCTCTCACTGTGCTCGCGGTAGTTGAAAAGCGGTGTGAGCGTAAAGGTACAGTCGCTGTCCCCGGCGGTCAGTTCATAGGCGACTGCGCAGACATTGGCGTTCCTTTTTAATGTGATGTGCTTTTCAAAAGAAAAATTGTCTGTCTCATAGGTGTAGTGCACGCTTCCGTCATAGATAAAGGAAGTGAGAAACTTCTGTCCCTCTGTGTAAACCGTTTTTCCGGAAGCACAGTGCTGGGAAGTCTCAAAGGAAACCGTGCTGGTTCCGACAGTGGCTGTTTCGTTGATCTTGGAAAAAACGAGATAGCGCTCAATTGGTGCATGGAGGCTGGCAATCAGGTACCCCTGATGTGTACGGCTGTGTGCGCCGATCATCGAGCTTCCTGCGTATCCGCCAATGCCATTGGTGACTGCCCACTCACGTTTGATCCCTTCTTTGAATGTTGTCCAGTCTTTCTGGGTATACTGATATGTGATCATTCTTTTTTTCCTCCTGAACGAAAAAATACGAAAATTTCTATTATCTTATTTTACATGATAAAAAAGAAGTTGTACAGAGGGAAAAAAGCGTATATAATTATCATTACGAAATTTTGTTTGGAGGAAATGATTATGCAGGAAAAATTAGTTATTGTTCCGAAAAAAACAACGGGTGGACATAAGGCAGGAATGATCGCATTTTTTGTTTTAACCTGTCTTTGTTTAGTACTTAGCATGTTTGTATCACCGGTTATCTTTCTGGTGCCGACGATCATCTTTGGTGTGATCTGGTATCTGTTTGCATTTCGCAGTGAAGTGGAGTATGAGTATACATATTATGATGGCGACCTGAGATTTGCGAAGATCAGGAATAAAGCAAAGAGAAAGAAAATTGCCTATCTTAGTATGGATGATGTGCTGACCATTGCCCCGAAGGGTGACCGCAGCATTTACAAGTATGAGAATGACAGATCGGTTACAGTGAAAAACATTGCGTCCGGCAATGCAGATGCAAAACTTTATGAGGCAGTCTGCAAGGGCGAAAACGGTATCACAAGGTATGAGTTTGAGCCGGATGAGGACATGTTAAATGCCATCATGGTAAAATATCCAAGAAGCGTTATAAAGTAGCAGGATCGCGATTGCGAAAAATACTGTGGCTTATCGGCTGCACAGTGGAGGATTTATGTTAGAGTTAAGAAATATCACCTATGAAGTAGATGATAACAACGAGAATAAAGAGATTTTGAAAAATGTCAGTGTCACCATTGACGATCATTTTGTGGCGATCACAGGACCAAACGGCGGTGGAAAATCCACACTTGCCAAGATGATCGCAGGAATCATCCGTCCGACAAGTGGGCAGATTCTTTTAGACGGAGAGGATATCACCGGTTTGAACATTACAGAGCGCGCCAGAAAAGGAATCAGTTTTGCATTCCAGCAGCCGGTTCATTTTAAAGGGCTGACCGTAAAAGACCTCATCACGATCGCCGCAGGCAAAGAGATGAGTGTGAATGAGATCTGCGATATTTTATCGGAGGTAGGTCTGTGTGCAAGAGAATACATTGACCGTGAGATCAACGGAAGTCTTTCCGGCGGTGAGCTGAAAAGGATCGAGATCGCAATGATCACTGCAAGGGGAACGAAGCTTTCTATTTTTGATGAGCCGGAGGCAGGGATCGACCTCTGGAGTTTTAACAGCCTGATCAAAGTATTTGAAAAAATGAGAGATGAGATCAACGGAACGATTCTGATCATATCCCATCAGGAACGGATCCTTGACATTGCGGACAAGATCATCGTCATTGCAGACGGACAGGTGCGCAAGACCGGAACCAAAGCGGAAGTGCTTCCGGAACTTCTGAATACGGCACAGACCTGCCAGACGTTGATCGATAAAGCATAGCCGCACTGGCAGAACAGATTTGTAGTGAGAGAGCTGCTGAAAGGATGATGATCGACAGAAAACAGCAGCAGGAGAATGAGGAAGAACCATGGATTTAGTACAGAAAAATTTATTAGAACAGGTGGCGGGACTTCATGAGGTTCCGGAAGGTGCCTATAATATCCGTGCCAATGGAAAAAAGGCTGCACGAAACACCACCGCCAATATTGATATTGTCACAAAAGAGGACAAGGACGGAATTGACATCATTATCAAACCGGGAACGGTCAATGAGAGCGTTCATATTCCGGTTGTTTTGAGCGAGAGCGGATTGCAGGAATGTGTATACAATGATTTTTACATTGGGGAGGGCGCAGATGTCACGATCGTCGCGGGATGCGGAATCCACAACTGTGGCGTGGACACTTCCAAGCATGAGGGAATCCACACATTTTATCTGGAGAAAAATGCAAAAGTAAAATACATTGAGCGCCACTATGGTGAGGGAGATGGAAATGGTGAAAATATCATGAATCCACAGACCATCGTGCATTTAAAAGAGGGCGCACATATGGAGATGGAGACAACCCAGATCAAGGGAATCGACTCCACAGTCCGTATCACCAAAGGAGATCTTGCAGACGGAGCTTCCTTAGAAGTGCATGAGAAGATCATGACACACGGAAAACAGTATGCCAAGACGGATTTTGCAATCGATATGAACGGAAAAGACTGCAGCTGTAATCTGGTGTCACGTTCGGTGGCAAAGGGAGAATCCCGACAGGAATTCTTTTCTATTATGAACGGAAACGCAGCCTGTGCAGGCCACAGTGAGTGCGATGCGATCATTATGGATCATGGATGTGTGACAGCAAGCCCACAGCTTACCGCCAATAATATTGACGCAAACCTCATTCATGAGGCAGCTATCGGTAAAATTGCAGGCGAGCAGCTGATCAAACTTATGACACTTGGACTTACGGAAAAAGAAGCCGAGGAACAGATCATCAACGGATTTTTGAAATAACAGACTGCCATGGCAGACAATGGAAACAGTTGTCTGTTGTGGCTTTTTCTGTAATAGGAAACGTCAGCTTAGAGCAAAAGGAGAGGAACATGAAATTCTTTCATTTGTCAGATCTGCATATTGGAAAGCAGCTGCATCATTACAATATGATCGCAGAACAGCGGGATATATTAGGGAAAATCGTGGCGTTGGCAGAATGCGAGAAGCCGGATGCGGTTCTCATTGCAGGGGATATCTATGATACGCCGGTACCGTCTGCGGAGGCAGTGTCAGTGTTTGATGAGTTTCTGACAGCACTGAACGATCTGGAGCCGGAAGTGACAGTCTGCATCATTGCAGGGAATCACGACAGTGCGAAACGGATTGATTTTGCGAGTGACATTCTGGCAAAACACAGGGTGATGATCGCAGGTATGCCGCCGGTTACCCGGGAGGAGACCATCAGAAAAGTGAGTTTTTTTGATGCATACGGCGAGGTATGCATTTACCTGCTTCCTTTTGTGAAGCCTTCCTATGTGAGAAATCTGATCGATGGTGACATTACGACTTATGATGAGGCTGTCCGGCTTGTCATAGAGCGGGAGAACATCGACACTGCAAAGCGTAATATCATCGTAAGCCATCAGTTTTATACTGCTGCGGGCAGGGAGCCGGAGACTTCAGACTCCGAGATCCGCATGGTTGGAGGGATTGAAAATGTGGATACAGCGGTGTTAGAACCGTTTGATTATGCAGCGCTTGGACACATTCACAGAAAACAGAAAATAGGGCGTGTACAGAACCGTTACTGTGGAACACCGTTACAGTATTCCGTGAGCGAGGCAGGCGATGAAAAGACCGTGACTATGGTGGAACTTTTGGAAAAAGGAAGCGAGCCGTATATCACAGAACTGCCGCTTACGCCGATGCGCAGGGTGCGCAAAATGATCGGGCATCTGGATGGGATTTTAAATGCAGCGGCTGAGGACAACTGTCACGATTATGTGAGCATTACATTGACAGATGAGGTGGAAGCGTACCAGCCGAAAGAAAAGTTAGAACAGGTCTATGACCATATTCTGGAGATAAAAATAGACAATGAGCGGACAAGGAAGATTCTGGAGTTTTCGGAAGAGGAAGTGGAGAGCCTCGATCCTTATGATGCGTTTGTGACCTTTTTTCAGGAGATGAACGGAAGGGCGATGACGGAGGATGAGGACAATGTGATCCGCACTGTGATAAACGGGGAAAAGGAGGTGGCAGAATGAAGCCTTTGAAGCTTACCATGTCGGCATTTGGTTCGTATGCGGGAAAAAATGTCATTGATTTTACCGGGCAACAGCAGGGGATTTTTCTGATCACCGGAGATACCGGAGCAGGAAAAACGACCATTTTTGATGCGATCACTTACGCACTTTACAATCAGACCAGCGGCGGTGAGCGAAACGGAAACATGATGCGCAGCCAGTATGCCCAGCCGGAGACGGAAACCTATGTGGAACTGGAATTTTTATACCGGGGACAGACATACCGCGTGCGCAGAAACCCGGACTATAAGATTACGAAAACACTGAAAAACGGCAAGATCAGGGAGCAGAAAGTGCCACACAGTGTCGAACTCACCCTGCCGGATGGAACTGTTTTCCCGGAAAAGAAAAATGCTACCGATGCAAAAATTATTGAAATCCTGGGGCTTACCGCAGACCAGTTTTCGCAGATCGTGATGATCGCACAGGGAGATTTTTTAAAACTCCTGTATACAAAGTCGGACGAGCGGAAAATGATCTTTTCCAAATTATTCAGGACAGACATCTATTGGAAAATCCAGGAAAATCTTAGAAGAAAATCCATGGAGATGGATGAGCGCATCCAGGAGAACGACCGTGCATTTGAGCAGGAGAAAAGCAGGATCATTCTGCTTCCTGAAAGTGAAGAATTACCGTTGGATGAACTTGTGGAGCGTTTGCGGGAACGGTTAAAGGATGCGTTAAAAGAGCAGAATCTCCGCAGGGCAAATGTGGAGGAACTGAATAAAAAGATCACAAAGTATGAGGAGATCAATAAACTTTTTGTTTCTCTGGAAAAAATCAGACAGAATGGAAAAGAGCTGGAAGCAAGGCAGGCGGAATCGAAAGAGCGCAGACAGCAGATCGAAAATGCACGGAAAGCAGATAAAGTGCTTGTGGCGGAGCAGCAGAATCTCAGACAGCAGCAGGAAGTGGAGCAGTCGGCACAGGCGATCGCAAAAATGACAGAAACACTGGCAAACGATCAGGAGATGTTCGAATCATTAAAGACACAGTTGCAGGAGTCGGAGGCAAAACAGAAAAGAGAAGCGGCAGACATCCAGAAAAAAATGCTTGCGTTAGAGCAGTCATTCCCGTCTTATGAGGCACTGCAGAATGCGCGGTCAGAGGAGCAGCAGGCCAAAAAGGTGTGGGAAGACCTCGGGAAAACATCAGAGGAGTCATTCCATAAGAAAGAGGCTGGGATTGCTGCATTAAAAGAACAGCAGAAGCAGCAGGAGCAGGTTGTGGAGCAAACGAAGAAAAACTGGGAGCAGACATCTCTCGGCGCTTCGGAGTCGGCAAAGCATTATGAACACATGTATGAAGCCTTTTTAAAGGAGCAGGCAGGGATCCTGGCAGAAAATCTGAGCGCGGGCTGTCCATGCCCGGTCTGCGGTTCAACGGTTCATCCGGATCCGGCGAAGCTTTCTGACCATGCGGTGACAGAACTGGAAGTGGAGCAGGCAAAAAAGACAAGGGCTGCTGCGGAAGAAAAGCGCGATCTGGCGTATGCTGCTTTTGAGGCAGAGAAAACAGAAAAACAGAAGCTTGCGCAGGCAGTCGAGAAAGAGGAAGCTGATTTTGTACTGGCACAGACGATTGCAAAACAGCAGAGAAAAGAAGCAGAGCAAAACTATGTCAGTCTGCAGAAAATAGCGGAACAGATCCGTGAGAAGCTTGTGTATCCATCTTTTGCCGAAGCAAAAAAACAGTATGCCGCAATGCAGAAAGCATTGGCGGCGGCAGAGCAGGAGATAGAGAGGAAACGGCAAAAAGTGTCGGAGCTGGCAGAAGCGATGAACACGTTAAAAGGACAGAAGCTCGCAGAGGAAGAGAATCAGAAAACGGCAAAAAAGCTTGCAGCAAAAACGGAAAAAGAATATGCAAAACTTTTGGAAAAATCCGGGTTTGTTTCCGAAGAAACATACCACCTTGCAATCCTGCCGGAGCGGAGCAGATCCAAACTGGAGCGGGAAGAGAAAGAGTATGAGTCTCAGTGCTTAAGACAGCAGAGTGAGCAGAAACTTTTGGAGAAACAGGTCAGCGGAAAAACATATACTGATACGACAGAATTAAATGAGCAGCTGAAAGCAGAAAAGCAGGCATTAAAAGAGGCGGAAAAAACGTATATGGAGCTGCACACAGCATATGAAAATGACAGGTCAGTGCTGCAGAATTGTGCCGTCTATCTGGAAAAGGGAAAAAAATTGGAGAGCGAAGATCAGGTCATCAAAAGTCTGTCAAAGACAGCGAACGGAAGACTTTCCGGTTCTGCGAAAATCGATTTTGAAACTTATATCCAGAGGCAGTATTTTAAACAGATCATCCATGAAGCAAACAAGCGGCTCTTGACGATGAGCAATCATCAGTTTATTCTTAAATTAAAGGAAGAGGCGAACACGGGAAGAAAGACAAACGAGGGACTGGATCTTTCTGTTTACAGTCTTGTGACGGACAGCGAGCGAGACGTGAAAACACTGTCCGGCGGGGAATCTTTTCTGGCAGCACTTGCGATGGCACTCGGATTGTCCGATATCGTGGAGCGGAGCGCAGGGGCGATCCACCCGGATATGATGTTTATCGATGAGGGATTTGGTTCTCTGGATGCGCAGTCGAGACAGCAGGCGATCGAGGTGCTGGGGGAACTTGCCGGTGACAGCCGCATGGTTGGGATCATCTCCCATGTGACGGAACTGAAAGAACAGATCGACCGTAAACTCGTTGTCAGCCGTACGGACAAGGGCAGCAGGGCTGTGTGGACGGAATGAATGTTATCATAGGTAATAGGAACAACTGGAGCAGGTAAGTAAAAAGCACATTTCGAGCAGGTGCCTTGTTGGAATAGTAATCAGTACGAGGAAAGAATAGATCGCGGTGTTTGCAAAATAGAAGAAAAGAAAGCGGGAAATCGTAATATGGACGAAATGCAGAGACCAATTGGAGTATTTGATTCCGGTGTTGGTGGAATCAGCGTACTTCGGGAATTGGTGGCATTGATGCCAAATGAAAATTTTATATTTTATGGGGATTCAAAAAATGCGCCCTATGGAACAAAGACCTTAGAGGAAGTGCGGAAACTCACACTGGCAGATGCAGAGTACTTAAGGTCGCGGAATGTAAAAGCACTGGTTGTCGCATGCAACACGGCGACAAGCGCAGCGATTCACATTTTAAGGGAAAGATACCAGAAAGAGATCCCGGTCATCGGAATTGAGCCGGCATTAAAACCGGCAGTGTCTGTAAAAGAAAATTCAAGGGTGCTTGTCATGGCAACGCCTATGACATTGCGGGAAAAAAAGTTCCATAACCTTATGCAGAAATTTCAGGATCAGGCGGAGATCATATCACTGCCATGTCCGGGGCTTGTGGAATTCGTAGAGCGCGGAGAACTTTCCGGGGAAGCACTGGAACATTTCTTAAAAAATCTGTTTGCACCGTACCAGGAAAGAAAAGTGGATGCAGTTGTTCTTGGCTGCACGCATTATCCACTGGTGCGTAAGACGATTCAGAAAGTACTCGGCTCCGGGGTAGCGGTTTTTGACGGTGGTGCAGGAACTGCCAGAGAGACACTTCATAAATTAAAAGAGTATGACATGGTTTCGGATGCTGTGACGCCGGGAACGGTACAATTTTATAACAGTGCAGAAGATCAGAAAATGATCGGACTGAGCAAATATCTGCTGGAGCAGAGGCAGATGTGATAAATAAAAAATGGAAGTGTTATGTATAAAAGGAAAAATACCGGGCAGACTAGGATCATACAAAAAAATCTAAACAGAAAAAAATAAAATATTAACTAATTATAAAATAATTTATCCAGAATTTTAGAAATGTTTTCGAAAACCGACATAATTCGTACACATTTATTTTGTATATTACTATTATCAGCAAGAGAACAACGACAAGCGCTTGTTGATGTAGGCATTCACAATGGTGCTTACTAAAAATGCCAATTTTCCTTTATATAGATTAACATTTTCATAACTAAACTCCTCGAAAAAACAGTCCGCAAGGGCTGTTTTTTCATTGAGAGAAAAGATTCTGTTTCTTGTTTATTTGGGATATCTGAGTCATCATTGGATGGATAAAATGGTTACGATTCCGAATAAGGAAGTTTTAAATCAATATATGAAAGCAGTGGATTGAAAGATTATCATGGAAATCTGATACTTGTTGGAATTAATTATGCGAAAGATTCCAAGCAACATACATGCATCATAGAAAAGTTTGAAAAATAAACAGGAAAAGGAAAGCAGTAAGTTCCAGAATGCTGGAATTTACTGCTTTTTTGCGTTTAAGGAATATAAAAATATAAGAAGATTATCTAATTGTTCTGGAGATAATTTGTTTGTTGCATTAATAAGTTCTATTTGTTTTTTACTAATAAGAGTTGAAGAAGATACCATAAAATTTTTTGACTAGAAAGCTTTCAGGCGGAAATAATAAAAGGTAAAAGAAAATACAAAAAGTATTTTCTTTTACCTTTTGCTGTGTTATGATGAAATCATGGAGGTGACAAAGAAATGAAACCATTATTTTATTTATTAAATTTGAAAATATCAGGAATAAAAAACATTGAAGTTCCAATTGAATTGAATTTTTACAAAAAGACAATTAATAACAGTGATTTTGATCCAGAGAAATATAGAATAAAGGCTATTTATGGGGAAAATGGTTCGGGGAAAACAGCAATTATAACGGCAGTGAAAATTTTGCAGAACTTTTTGACGGATAAAAATTATCTGATTGATAGTGATAATCAGAAGATATTAGTGGAAACGATCAATAAGAAAACGCATTCAGGATTTATTGAGTGTGAAGTTTATACAGATTTTGGGGGTAAAAAAAATATTTTAAAATATACCATATCATTTGAAATTGGAATAGACAACAGATGTCATATTTTGAGTGAAAAGTTAGAACAAAAGAAGGGAAATTATACCAAAAACAGTTATAATCTGGTATTTGAGACGGCGGATGGCGTACTATTGCAATTAGGAAATGATGAAATGTTCCATGAGATAAAGGAAAAAAGCTTAAATCTGCTCGGAATGCAGACATTGGCGGTAAGTATTTTTACAATGAAAGATTTAAAAGAAAAATACAGGCAAAATGATGAAATGTACTATATTTCATTATTGATTTTGTTTGGTTTGTCATTGAATGTAAGTATTGATGAAGCGGATGACCATAAGAATTATTTTTTACGTGAAGAAATAAAAACACTCGCATTAACAGAAGCCGGAAAGGGGGAAGATAAATTATATTATCATCTAACGGACTGGGGGAACAGTGGTCAGATCAGTGCGAATCTTATTTTAAAAAATAAGTTTGAAAAATTTGAAAAAAAAATCTCGCGTATGTGTGCATTCGTTCAGATTTTTAAACCGGAATTATGTGATATTGCCATTGAAAAAAAAGATTATGATCAATTTTATAAGTATAATTTACGAATGATTTATAAAGATTATACTCTTGATCAGGAATTTGAGAGCCGTGGTATAAAAAAGATTATGGAACTTTTTGAGTATCTGGATATGTCTGCGGATGGACAGATTACATTTATTGATGAATTGGATGCAAATATAAACGATGTATATCTAGATAAATTGATTGAGTATTTTATTCTTTATGGAAATGGACAGCTTTGCTTTACGGCACATAACTTATCACCGATGAGCTTGCTCAAACGTAACAAAGAATCTATTAATTTTATTTCAAGTATTAATACGGTTCACACTTGGGCAAATAATGGAAATCAGACACCCGCACGTGCTTATAGAAATGGCTTTATCGAAGATTCACCATTCAATGTAGATGCTTCGGATTTTCTTGGAATACTTGGAGGTGATGATGAGTAGACAGATACTTCTTTGCGTAGAGACTAACTCCAAAGCGAGAACGGATTACCAATATATTAATGAAACAATTCATAGATTTTATGTGAATGATCCAAAAATCAGTTATAAACCTATTTTTTTAGAGTCAAAATCAATGTATGCTTCACTGAAGAAACAGAAAGAAATAGGGAAATATATCAAAGCTTATCCAGAAGATACAACGGTAATTTATTTTATAGATTTGGACGATTATGATACAAATTATGAAACAAAAAAATTATTTGAAGATATAAAAAAATATTGTAAAACGCATGCATATGAACTGGTATTTTTTTGCAGAGACGTAGAAGAAGTATACCTTGGAAAGCGGGTGAATGATAAAGATAAAGTAAATGAGGTAAAGAGATTTAAGAGCAAGAAAATGATAGAAGCGGTATTACCACAGAATCTTTCACAAAACGAATATAAAATAAATGGTAGTAATATACTTAATGTTTTGGATAAGTTTTGGACAAGGAAAAACTAATAAAATTTGGTCAGAGCCAGTTTTTTATGATAGCTGGCTCTGATATTTGTGGTATAGAATATGAAATAATGATAGTGACAATTTTATAAAAACCAAATCTTCTCATTCGTTGAGGAAATGCTGACCACGCCAGCCTGAAGCAGTGCCATGACATCTTCTTTATCGGAAACCAGTCCGCCGGCAATGACAGGAACTGTGGACAGTTTGCAGACCTTTGCAAGGACTTTTGGCATGAGAGCTGGAAGCACTTCAATCAGGTCTGGTTTGGCAGTTCGAAGCTGGTGCTCAATGTTGGAATAAGCCATGGAATCAATGACAAACAGACGAAGGATTGTATACAATCCTAACTCCTTTGCACGTTTGATCAGGGCAGGTTTTGTGGTGATAATTCCATCTGCCCTGGTATATTTTTGGATAAAGTCAACGGCAATCTCTTTGGAACTTAGTCCTGCGATCAGATCAATATGGACCATTGCAATTTTTCCAAAGGATTTCACGGTCTCGACAATGTCTGGAATATTGCAGATGTCACCATATAAAATAAAAATGACACGGCTTTCGCTTGTGAGACACTTTTTTAACCCTTCATCGTCCTTAATAGCTGCAATAATCGGGGAATCTTCGATTGCTTCTTTAAATTCTTTTTTCATAGGGAATTACTCCATTTCGTTTATACTGTTTGATCGGAAAGAAGTTTATAAATTTTCTCTACGTTATAATCTGGCGCACATTGTCCGATAGCATCATAGATCTGCCTGATCTGTGACGGTGGTTCCTCCAGCATATCCGCTGTTTCTTCTGCTGTACAGCCTTTTTTGTACTTTTTAATTATGAGTTCAATTTTGCCTTCGAGTTTACCTTCAATTCTGCCCTCAATTTTGCCAGCAGTTCGCCCCTCCATAATGCCGGCTTCCCTTGATTCGCGGAGATCATCCGCAAATAATTCGCGCAATGCTTCACACATTTTACGTTCCTCCTTCAATTCCTGCCAGTTCGCACGCATGACAGTATCTGCAAGCGCCTGGAATAATTTTGATTATTTATTTTCACCGTAGCGTTCTATGAAATTCCTGATCTCTCCGCCTGCCTTCAGATCATTCCGCAGATTATTCAGCCAGTAATTATTGTTTTTTGATAATGCAGGAACAATGATAAGCTGCACCGGAATTGCATCACCCGTCAGATAGTAGATGCCGCTTTCTATCTTTTCTGCCATTATGCCCCGGTCTCTTTGCAGCTTGTCTAGCATGGCTCTCGGATAATGATAGCATACAAAAGTGATTGTCAGCTCTGCTGCCGGGATAAGATCAATTTTCTCCGTATCAGCCTTGTAAATACAGGCATATGCGTACACCTTATAAAAGTCATCAATGTCAAGATTGTCTTCCGGTGATTTGTATTCTATGATATTGTACTGCCGGAAAATCCTGCCAATATTCTTCTGGATCTTTACATGTTTTTCATTTTTGATCAACACATCAATCTGCATTGGCTTTTTGGAAAGCAGATGTTCGGAATCGAATTCCAGATATTCTGCCTCTTCTCCAAACTCAATCTGCAGTGCCGCGTCAAATGCAGGATGCCATTGGATTTTCTCATCGTTTGTGTTCAATCACGTTCCCCCTTTATGATAATAGAATGTGTGGTATTTTTCAATGCGTACAAACTATTTTTCCTATCGAAAATACAGGACAGGATGCTGTAATAATCCATGTTACAATTCATATGCATTGAATTTTTCATCAAAATGGAATCTCGTGCCGAAACGGCTGTGAAATCTGAGATTATATTCTACACCACAAAACGTGGTTTGGAATCTGCAGACAGAAACGAAATAAGAATGTTTGCAACTATGAAAAAGCTTCACAATCACAACCGCATATGTCTGCGACTTTGATGTGCATTCAGTATAGAACATTCCGTCAATTGTGTCAAATATAAACCTGAGTTTAACGTATGAACTGCCGATTGCAGGTGGTGGCACGGATTTTTGTAGGTTATGTCGTATTGCATGCCAACAATTGTATCGAAATATAAAAAATAGAACTGTTTGTTTTCAGGAACGCTTCCGCTTGTTGTCGCTGGCAACGGTACTAAGAAAGTAGACATTGTGATTTCAAAATCCAATTACATTGTCTTTTGAAATCGCAATGTCTACTTTCTAAGGACCGGCCGCTCCAAAAATCCTGAAAACAAATCATTTCTATTTTTTATTCATCCAAAGCTGTGTAGCATGCAATATCCAAGTTGTGAAAATCTGTCAATTCAGGTTGCAAACGGCAGAAATCAAAGATGAAACTCCGGGATGGATGCCTGGAAGGTCACTTAGTAATACAGGTTTTCGTAAGATAACAACGGATGAAGAATCTAAATGAAATATGTCAGTTCTGAAGTTACAGAGTTAGCATTCAGCATTTCAATACCCTTAGACTCCCCATTCTATAACCAGAGTTCCATAACGTAAATTGCAGATCCTGTGGTGCGTTTCATAGCGTAAATTGGGCATGTATAAGCGTCCTCTCACAAGTCATTCACAGCGTAAATAAAAGAAAAACGGTGCAGACAAATATGATTTCCTTCGTGAGCCATGGAGATAAGACTCTTTAGAGGCTTATCGAAATGCCCGGCGAACAGGAATATCATATTTCGTCTGTACCATTTTTCTTTTCATAAACCAATAAAATCACGACTTGTGCGAGGACGCTTATATCTGCCCCTTCACACCCTGCGAAAGCACCATAAAATCTGCGACACTACGCTAGTTAAACTCTGGTTATAGGATACACCTATAGCCAATTCTAGATAAAATGAATTATGTCAAAAAGCAAGATTCTGTTATGATGTATATATCAAATAAGACCTACAGAAACAGTAGGAAATTATAATAACAAGTCACAGAAGACAGAAATATATTACAAGTAGAAGAAACCAGAGGTGCGACATGGCAGAAAGAAATCTTGACTTTGACAAAATTACAGACAGAAGAAATACAAACTGCTTAAAATATGATTTTGCAGTGAAAAGAGGAATGCCGGAAGATGTGCTGCCACTCTGGGTTGCAGATATGGATTTTCAGACTTCTTCTTATGTACAGGATGCACTGATCAAACAGGTGCAGCATGGGATTTTTGGATACAGTGATGGACAGGAATCCTATTTTGAAGCTGTGAAAGGATGGCTGAAGAAACATCATGACTGGGAAGTACAGGAAAAATGGCTGGTCAAAACACCGGGGGTCGTGATGGCTCTGGCATTGTCCGTAAAAGCATATACAGATCCGGGAGATGCAGTATTGATTCAGTCACCGGTATATTATCCTTTTTCAGAAGTGATTTCAGATAATGGAAGAAAAATCGTAAGCAGTGACCTTTTTCTGGGAGAGGACAATCGCTATCATATTGATTTTGCAGACTTTGAGAAAAAAATCGCAGAGGAAGGAGTAAAACTTTTTTTCCTTTGCAATCCGCATAATCCGGTTGGAAGAGTGTGGACAAAGGAGGAGTTGGAGACAATTGGAGATATCTGCTGCAGACATCACGTGATCGTTGTGAGCGATGAGATTCATGCAGATTTTGTTTTTCAGGGAAAACATCACGTTTTTGCAAATCTGAAAAAGGAATATGCGGAGTGGACCATTACCTGCACTTCACCGGGCAAAACGTTTAATCTGGCTGGTCTGCAGACTTCTAATATTTTTATCCCGAACCAGAAACTGAAAAATGCATTCAAAAAACAGTTGGCTGCAGCCGGATACAGTCAGCTCAATGCAGCCGGACTTGTGGCATGTGAGGCGGCTTACCAGGACGGGGAAGAGTGGTATCAGGCGATGAAAAGATATGTGGCTGGCAATATCGCTTTTACAAAAGAATTTGTGGAAAAAAATCTTCCGGGCGTGAACATGGTGGAACATGAGGGAACGTATCTGGTCTGGCTTGATTTTAACGGACTCGGATTGTGTGCACAGGAGCTGGAGGATTTGATTGCTCATAAGGCAAAACTCTGGCTTGACAGTGGAAGAATTTTTGGAAAATGCGGAAGAGGATTCCAGCGAATTAACGTGGCTTGTCCGAGAAGTACGTTAAAAGAGGCACTGGAGCGCATCGCAAAAGTACTTCCAGCAGATACTGTAAAATTTGCAAGCTAAACCAGATATAGTAGCAGCCATGCATCGTTATTGTAATGTAAGTGAACAGAAATGTATCATAACGAAAAGAATTGCAAAATTTTATGAAAAAATAGTTGACAGTAAAGATGTTACTCGTTATAATTCAAATATAAAAACATATTCCTATATGATTAGTAGGAAATGAGAAAGGAGACAATGATATGAAATACACAGGATTAAGCACACAGAAAAATCATATGATGTGTTGTTGCTGTTGTCAGGCTGTATGTATGAGTACGGTTTATTTTTCATATGCATTGTGTACCCGCTGAAAATTTGTAACTCAGGCAGGTGTCGTGCATAGGATACCTACCATTTTTATTTTAGAAGATAAATCTTCTTCTCACTAAGTACACTATTTTAATTTTGCAAAAACAAGGAGGCTAAATCCTCTCCTCACTGGAAGTTCGGATTTTCCTTCGGAAAACAAGGAGGCTAAATCCTCTGCTCCTGTAGGAACAGTCGCATTTTGCTTCGCAAAACAAGGAGGATTAACATGAGTGATATCAAATCAAGCACATTAGAGTTAGTAGGAAAAACACCAATCGTAAACGCAAGCAGATATGCTGCAAAAGCAGGCGTGACAGACGCAACCATTTTAGTAAAACTTGAGGCATTTAACCCGGCCGGTTCTGTAAAGGACAGAATTGCATTGGCAATGATCGAGGATGCAGAGAAAAAAGGTATTTTAAAAGAGGGCGCAACCATTATTGAACCAACCAGCGGTAACACAGGTATCGGTCTTGCAGCAGTTGCAGCGGTCAAAGGATACAGAGCAATCTTAACACTGCCGGATACCATGAGTGTTGAGCGTAGAAATCTTTTGAAAGCATACGGCGCAGAGCTTGTTTTGACAGAGGGCGCTAAGGGAATGAAAGGTGCGATCGCAAAAGCGGATGAACTTGCAAAAGAGATTCCGGGAGCCGTTATTTTAGGCCAGTTCGTAAACCCTGCAAACCCGGCAGCACACAAGGCAACAACCGGACCGGAAATCTGGGAGCAGACAGGCGGAAAAGTAGATATTTTTGTAGCCGGAGTTGGTACAGGCGGAACCATAACAGGTGTTGGTGAATACTTAAAAGAGCAGAATCCAAATATCAAAGTTGTTGCAGTTGAGCCTGCAACAAGTGCAGTTCTCTCTACAGGAAAAGCAGGAGCACACAAGATCCAGGGAATCGGAGCAGGATTTGTTCCGGATACTTTGAATACTTCCGTTTATGATGAGATCATTCCAATTGAAAATGAGGATGCTTTTGACGAGGGAAGAGCATTTGCAGTAAGCGAGGGCGTTCTGGTTGGTATTTCTTCAGGAGCAGCTTTAAAAGCAGCCACTATTTTAGCAAAGAGACCGGAAAATAAAGGAAAGAATATTGTAGTTCTTCTTCCAGATTCCGGTGACAGATATCTGTCTACTGCATTATTCAGCAACTAAGAGTGTTTCAGGTGCTGATCGTGAAATCAGCAGAATGAAATCAGTTTGAAACAGCCCCCTCATGGAAAATTTGATAAACATACTCCGTGAGGGGATTTTTATGACAATAGATATTCGCCGAGTGTGTATTCTGTTGTTTCGTATCCGATGCTGTAGCCGCTGGTAGGGCATAGGTTTGCAAAACCGAAGTTGGTGGTTCGAATCCGCCCAGTATCACTCTTGAAAAAAGTGCTTATTTCGGAGAAGAGTAAAGCAGTAAAACTGGCGATGGTTTCAATATGAAAACAGAGAATAAGGGAATGCAGTTTATATTTGTGTATATGAACGAAAAAGTAAACTCCTCAAAATGAGGACTTTTAAGGCTAAAAAGTCCTCATTTTGAGGAGTTTTGCATTTTTGTGGAAAAAAGGATATGATAAATTAAATAGAAAAGATGGAGAAGAGAGTCTCAGAAAATTTGTGGAAAAGGAAAACATAATGCAAAAAATATTAATTACAAATGATGATGGAATACAGTCAGACGGTATCATTCGTTTGGCACGGGCGGCAAAAAAATATGGTAAAGTCTGGGTGGTGGCACCGGACGGACAGCGCAGTGCAATGTCACACAGGATCACATTACGTGAAACGATAGAGTTTTTTCCGGTTGATTTTCCGGTGGAGGGTGTGCACGCATATGCAAGTACAGGAACACCGGCGGACTGTGTACGTTTTGGAATTTTAAATATTGTGAAAGAAAAGCCGGACTATGTATTTTCCGGTATTAATTATGGATATAACAGCGGAACAGATATTCAGTATTCAGCGACCGTAGGATCTGCGTTAGAAGCTGCGTGCGCAGGTGTGCATGCGGTTGCGTTCTCCGAGGGTGCATCGGAGTGTCATGAGGTGACAGACGCTTACCTTGAGCGGATGATGGAAGAATTGATGGAACAGCCTCTGGCGTACAATCAGATCTGGAACGTAAATTTTCCGCAGTGTGAACTTGAGAAGCTGCGGGGAATTTTATATGACAGGAAAATTGCAGACTGTGGATTTTTCATTGACGAGTATCTGGAAGAGGAGCTTGAAAATGGAAGAATACGACTGACTGTGCATGGAAATTATAATGAGAATGCCCCGGAGGGAACGGATTTCCGGGCACTTGTTGATGGATATATTTCAGTTGGGAAGGTGAATAATCTACGGTAAAAATGAAAGATACCAAATAATTGCAAGAAATCAAAAAAATATGTTATTTCAAACAGGATACCGGATTAATAAAATATAATTGAGGCAGTGTATACAAAACGACAAGAGATGAAAGAATGTCGGAAAGCGGAGATTGGAAATAGTATGCGTATAAAAATGATACAGAAGAAAAAAGGATTGTGGGGAAAATGAAAATACTATTAGTAGATGATGAAAGAACAGAGCGTGAGGGAATCCGGTTTTTGATTGAAAAATTTCAATTTGAGCTTGAAGTAGCGGAAGCAGCTAACGGAAAACTGGCAATGGAGTATCTACAGAAATATCAGGATGTGGATATTTTATTGACCGACGTAAAAATGCCGTATATGGACGGACTACAACTTGCAAAATATGCAAAGGAAAACAGACCGGATGTGATCATTATTATATTCAGTGCTTACAGCGAGTTTGATTATGCGAAAAAGGCATGCGAGGTAAGTGCGGTCAATTACCTGTTAAAACCGATCGAAGTGGAGGAATTCAAACAGGTGATGGAGCATGTCATTGCACTTTGCAGACAGAAAAAGCAGTGGAAAGAACAGAAAGAAAATCTGTTAGTCGCAGATAAAAAATTATTGTTATACAGACTTTTTAACACGAAAGAATCTGTGACAGAGATTGTGGAAAAATTAAAAGAATACAAGATTAATCTGGAAAATAAATATATCTGTTTCGTGAGTATTGAGACACGGAACAATTACTTTGAACTGTGCGAGGAAGAATTTGAAAAAATACTGAAACGCAATATGAAATTACCATATGAACAGATCGACTTTTATCCAAACCAGATTTATGTGATCATTTACAGCAGAGAGCCGATCGAGGAACGGAAAGTGGAAAATTCCATCCGTTTATTATACGCCGATCTGACCGAGGAAAAAGCAGAGATGCCATCGATTATTGTCGGAACAACATTCTTTGGAATAAAAGAATTTTCAGGCAGGGTAAAAGAAATGGAAGATGTCCGAAATGACACGTTCAGCTATTTTTCGGGAGTAATCTACATTGCACAGAAAGCAGCGCGGGATACAGGAACGCTCGAGGAAACCATGCAGATGAAAGATAGTATTTTCCGAAGCATAGAGGATGAAAATATGCCTGCAGTGGAAGAACAGTTATTGGTCTATCTGAAACGTCTGGAAAATGAAAAAGCGTCGAGTGCATTTTATGCAAAGTATCTGATTTTAGATATTGTCAAGGCTATTTATCAGAAATACGGCATCTATAACGAGAGCCTGATCATGCAGACAGCAGATGAAATTATGAACAGTCATGATCTTTGGAAAGTGGGTGAAGTTGTGTCAAAAGTGATACGGGAGATCACTGTTTCCCAGAAACAGAGTCTGCCGGATACGAGCCTCACGGTATCCGAAATCAAAAAAGTCATCAAGAATGAGTATATGCATGATATCGGTCTGGAAGAGATCGCAGAAAAAGTCTGCCTCACAGCGTCTTATGTGAGCTTTATTTTCAAGAAGGAGACAGGATACAATCTTGTGAAATATTTGACAGACTATCGCATGAAGAAAGCGAAAGAACTGTTAGAGGAGAGTAACTGGAAGATCGTGGATATCGGAAAGGCATGTGGCTACACAAACCAGCCCTATTTCAACAAACTGTTTAAAAATTACTATGGTGTGACACCGAAGCAGTACCGTGAGCAGAAATAAACAGAAAAATTGGAAGTGAAATACAGTGGTGCGGTCATGTTGCCAGAAATACATAAGAAGTGGGGAGAAGGTCAAGTGAAGAAAATTTGTAACTGGTTTATACATAATGCGTCCATGCAGAAAAAGCTTATTATAAGTTATATTATTCTGGTGTCGATTCCGTTATGTATTCTCGGTATTCATTCGTTTTCTGCGGCAAATCAAAATCTGCTGGACCAGACAGAAGTGACGATGGACAATAATTTACACCGTATGTGTCAGGAGGCAGACGCTATTTTTCAGAGAGAGACAGATTTTACAAAATATCTGGCGTACAATCTGGAATTTCGACAGACGTTGGAGGGGAATGCCTATAATGGTAGTGCAATCGCACAGAGCCTGAATAAGACGGTGGAACCGGTATTCTGGTACTTTATAACGAGTGATGAAAACTTAAAAATGATCAAAATCGTCACACCAAATACGGCATCAGACATAGGCTCTTTCCTGGAGTCGGCGGAGCCATATGAGGATACGGTGTGGTACAAAAAGCACGAAAAAGATTTTAATACAGAGTGGACGGTCGAGGAGGACGGAAAGCTGTATGCAACGCGGACAATTTTAGATACGGCAACGACCAGCAGAAGAATCGGTGTACTGCGTGCGGAATTTTACTTAAACCGGATTTTGGAACCGTTTGATACGATGGATTATCTGGACAACGGGATCGTGATAAAAGACGGAAATGGTCAGGTGATTTACACAAAAAAAATTGCTGATGAGCAGATGGAACAGAAAATTGAAGCGTACATCGGAGAAAACCCGGAGGATGCATCCGTCTTAAATAAAGAATATATTTTAAAAGAAGCGTCGATGGAAAAAGTCGACTGGAAAATTTACTATTTTATTGACCGGAATACAATCTCGGAACAGATTTATTCCATTATATTTTCTACAATCATAGTAGTACTTATTTGTGTCGGACTGACACTGGTGGTGATTGGAGTGCTGTCGCGTGTGATCGGTCAGAGAATTTTGCAGTTGAGGGATCAGGCGGAGCGTATTGCAAACGGCGATCTGCAAAATCCCTGTCACACAACCGACACGGATGAGGTTGGCATGGTGACGAACAGTCTCGGAAGAATGACTGTGCAGTTAGATTCCATGATTAATGAAGTATACAAGATGGAGATTGAGAAAAAAGAATCCGAATTGAGAGCGCTGCAGGCGCAGATGAACCCTCATTTCCTCTACAACTGCCTCTCAGGTATCAAGTGGAAGGCGCTCAGAAAAGGGGATGACGATATCAGCGATATCACAGGACTTCTGGCAAAATTCTACCGCACAGCATTAAACAACGGACAACAGATCACAACGGTGAGCAGTGAGTTGGAGAATATCCGGGCGTATATTGAGATCCAGAAAAAAATGCATGAGGAACCATTTGAGGTGGAATACCGTATAGATGAGAGCGGTCTCGAATGCTGTATGCCGAACTTTCTGCTTCAGCCGCTGGTGGAAAATGCGATGAAGCACGGCATTGATTATATGGAAGAACCGGACACCGGAAAAATTATTGTAGAGTTTTGCAGAAAACCGGAGCAGCTGGTATTTTCTATTTACAATAACGGACCTTTGATCGAACTTGAAATGGTAGAGAAATTGTTGAATGAACAGGGAAAAGGCTATGGAATCCACAATATCAAGGAACGTCTGGAGCTTTATTACGGAGCACTCGGAAGTCTTGAAGTGAAAGTCACTGATGCAAAATATACCTGCTTTACGGTAAAGATGCCGGATACGCTGCAGAAGAAAAATCCAAAATAAAATACATGAAAAAGTATTACTTTTCCAAAGAAAGTATTATTTTATTCTGCTAGGTTCGACTGTATGATAAATATATCAAATGAAAGAGAAAAACAGCAGCAGACAGCGGTATTTTCTTTCGGGAAAAGGAGAAAAAGGTATGAAGGGAAAAGTTTTGAGCGTATTATTGTGCGCAGCAATGACACTTGGGGTAGTAGCAGGATGTGGAAGCTCCTCGGATACAGGAAGCACAGATTCAGCATCTAAGACAGAGACAAAGGGAGAGAAAACAGACTCTTCTTCGGACAAAGTGACAATCCGTATGTCTTACTGGAATAGTGAAGACACGGTACAGGCAATGTTAGATTATCTTGCAGAGGCAGTGCCGGAGGTAGAGATTGAATATCAGTTTATTGATAACTCTAACTACGATACAATTATTGATACCCAGCTTTCCGCAGGCGAAGGACCGGACATCATCTGCGAGTCACCGGGTTCTGCATTAAAACATGCAAAATTAGGTTATCTGGAAGCGTTGGATGATCTGGCAGCTGATTATTCCACAGCAGGTACAAGTGTTTACGGATATAACGGAAGTACCTATGCACTTCCGGGAATCAGCTGGTTTGAAGGAATCTATTATAACAAAGAAATTTTTGAAGAAAATAATGTGGAACTTCCAAAGACATTTGATGAGTTTTTAGATGTTTGTACAACATTCCAGAATGCAGGAGTTACACCACTTGCAGCAGGCTTAAAATCATGGGAACCGCTGTTAAAGAGTTCTATGGCATTTGTGACAGCAGAGTATCTGTCCACTGATGAGGGAAAAGGTTTTGGAGAAAAATATCGTAACGGCGAAGTGACAATGGACGGAACCTGGAATCCATATATCGAGACATGGTCACAACTGATCGATAATGGTGTATACACAGCAGACATGACAGGTATTGATCATGATCAGGCATTAGAGCAGTTTGCAACAGGCGGTTCAGCAATGTTCTGCTCCGGTCCTTGGGATTATGATGCGATCATGGAAAAAAATCCGGAGTTACAGCTTGACATGATGCCTTTCTATGGAACAAAAGAGAGCGCAGGCTGGCTCATTGGTGGTCCTGGCTGTGGATTTGCAGCAAATGCTTCTTCCAAGAACCTTGACGCAGTGAAAAAAGTGCTTGCAGCAATTTCAACGACAGATGGACAGAACGCTTTATGGCAGAACAATCAGGGGGGTTCTTCTTACTTAAATGGAGTAGAATTTGACCTTCCGGAAGCATATACAAGTGTCGCAGGTGCGTTAGCAGCAGGAAATGTTTACTGCCCATGGAATGAATGGGGTTCTGCAGCAGGTGCACATGAGACTTATGGAACAGAGATGCAGAGTTATCTTTTAGGTGCGCAGGATTTATCCACAACATTACAGACGGTTGATGAAGTGGTTTCTGAGCTATTATCAAAATAGATAAGAGTGCAGTGAAGATGCCTCAAACTCGGCAGTGAGGCTGGGTTTGAGGCTCTTTTTCTGCCTTTTTTCGGAAAGGAAGCAAGATTTTATGAATAAAAAACAGAAAAAAAGGGAATGTGGTTCACTCGGACGTTACTTTGCGGTGTTTATTATTCCGGCACTGGCAATTTATCTGATCTTTAGTATTTTGCCGTTTATGTACACCATTTTTTACAGTTTTACTGATTATACTGATATGAATCCGACAAATCTGCAATTTGTTACATTTCAGAATTATATAAAAGTATTCCAGACGCCTTTAATGCGGATTGCAATCAAGAATTCATTGATTTATGCCATATTACTGACTGGATTTCAGGTAATTCTTGGTCTTCCGATCGCTGCTGTTTTGAATAAAAAGTTAAAGACAAGAAATCTGCTCCGTGCGGTTTACTTTTTCCCGGCAGTATTCAGTTCTTTGATTATTGGATATTTATGGAACTTTATTTTATCGTCCTCGGACTATGGATTGATCAACAATCTGCTTCACCGCTTCGGGTTAGATACGATTAACTTCTTCACGACAAACCGGGCACTATTCTCTGTTATATTTACGCAGATCTGGCAGTGGACCGGCTGGGCGATGGTTATTTTTCTTGCCAACCTGCAGAGTATCGCACCAGAGTTATATGAGGCGGCACAGATCGATGGAGCAAACGGCAGACAGAGCTTTTTTAGGATTACGCTCCCACTCATGTGTCCTTCCGTAAAAATTATTGTAGTAACCGGACTGATCGGAGGCATGAAAGCGTTTGACGCAATCTACTCCATGACTTCCGGCGGACCTGGAAATGCAACGGAAACGGTTATGACAGTTATGATGAAGAAAGGTATCTCGGATGGCTTCTATTCGGTAGGTTCCGCTTTCGGTGTATGCTTCTTTATCATCGTATTGATCATTAGCGGTGTGACAACCAAAATAATGGGAAAATGGGGGGAGGCTATCTCATGATAAAACAGAAAAGTAGTGAAATGGGAGTCAGTAAAAAAGAAAAACGCGGGCTTGTTATTACAGAGATTTTTATGATACTTCTGGCAGCGGTATGGTTTATTCCAATTTATTACCTGATCGTGACGACATTTAAAAATCCGCAGGAGGCAACACAGTCTCCGTTGGGGCTTCCAAAAGTCTGGGTATTCCAGAATTATGTAGATGCTTTTGTAAATATGCAGTATCCGAGAGCATTGTTTAATACTGTAAAAATTACAGTACTTGCAGTTGCAATTATTGTTTTGGTTACATCCATGGCAGGTTATGCGCTGGCAAGAACGAAGTCCAGATGGGGAAACCGCATTTTCCTGCTGTTCCTTGCAGGTCTGGTTGTTCCGTTCCAGATGAATATTGTCAGCCTGTTTAAAATTGTGAAAAGTATCGGACTGATGAACACGGCATGGGCAGTCATTCTTGTGGATGTGGCGATCAATGTTCCACAGGGAATTTTCCTGTTTAAAGAGTTTGTGGAATCGACCATTCCAAAGGAGTTAGAGGAAGCGGCAGAAATCGACGGCTGCTCTGTGATCCGTAAGTTTTTTGTGATCGTACTTCCATTATTGAAACCGGTTATTGCAACGGTTGTTATCCTTGTTACTTTGAATGTGTGGAATGAATTTATGACACCGCTTCTGTTCTTACAGAGCCGTGAGCAGGATGTCATCCTTCAGGAAGTATCCAGAAATATCGGACAGTTCTCAACCGACTGGACAGCGTTGTTCCCAATGCTGATGCTTGGCGTTGCACCGCTTATGATCTTCTATATTTTCATGCAGAAATACATTATCGCAGGAGTTTCTGCCGGTGCAGTGAAGGGGTAAGACGATATTGTAGAATGGAGAAGAATATGAGACGAATGGAACTGGATGCAGGAATCAAAAATATTATGGTGATCGTGCCGCATGAAGATGATGAGATCCTTCTTGCAGCAGGTATTATGGAGAAAGCACTTGCAAAAGGAATTGGTGTTCATGTAGTGATGGCAGGAAACGGAGATTATGAAGGACATGATGAGGCAACCGGAAGTGTCCGTCTGCCAGAGACACTGGCAGGGCTTCAGGTGCTTGGACTGGACGGGAGACAGGTGACATTTCTCGGTTATGCGGATACCGGGATGGATGAGACAGAGAGTTTTCTTCATCAGTTATATGATGACAGCGAGGGAGACCGTGTACATGTGTCGCACTGTTCGAATCATACGTATGCGCTTCCTGACAAGAAAGATTATCATGCGGAAAAGTATGGAAAACCTGCTTTGTATACAAGAAATCAATTTAAACAGGATTTAAAAGAGATCATTATGGAAAAACGTCCAGAAATTATTTTTACAACTGCAGAATATGACAGACATGGGGATCACAGTGGTCTGGTACTTTTTATTAAAGAGATTCTGACGGAGGAGAAAGAATATCATCCGACATTATTTTCAGGAGTAGTCCACTCAAATGCCGGGGATGAAAATTGGCCGAACCGCTCTGCTAAGAGAGATAACATCTGGGATTATGCGAAGAGTATGGATGTCTGTGAACCATTTGCGTGTCCAAAAGATTTTGATAAAGGATTGTTAAAATGGGAAGAACGCATCAGCTTTGCAGTTCCGGAAGATATGTGGGCACTTGATTTTTCCAAGAACAGAAAGGCACGTGCGCTGGCATGTCATAAAAATGCGATCAAAGAGGATGCGGTAGAATTTTTATATTCGTTTATTAAAAGAGAAGAGTTGTTCTGGGAGATTGTGTATTAGGAAAACAGAAGGAGTTAGTGAATAATGGAGTTTAAGAAACCAATATATCCGATCGAACAATGGAATATCACGGAGACGGAATTCAAAAAAGAAAATAATTACAGAAATGAGACGACATTTGCGCTGTCTAACGGCTACATTGGCACAAGAGGAACTTTCGAGGAGGCGTATCCATTCGATGTGGATACCGGTCTGGAAGGAAACTTCGTCAACGGCTTTTATGAGAGCAATGAGATCCGCTATGGAGAGGCGAATTTTGGTTCACCGCTTTTGAGTCAGTCGCTTTTAAATCTGCCGAATCTGAAGGAAATCCATGTCATTTTGGACGGTGAAGAGTTCACGATGGAGCAGGGCGAAGTAAAAGAGTATGCAAGAACGCTTCACATGAAGGATGGTATTCTGGAGCGGAAACTGACATGGACGGCTTCAAGTGGAAAAATGACAGAAATTCATATTTTCCGTCTTGTTTCCTTTGCCAGAAAAAATATCATGGCAATCCGTTATCAGGTCAGACCAGTCAATTATGCTGGAACGGTGGAGTTTGTGTCAAAAATGCAGGCAGATGTGGAAAATCATACAAGAAAAACAAATCCAATCGTGGACTATGGACCATTTGGACGGAGACTTGATCCTGATAAGGTGAAAGCGGAGAACGACATTTCCTATTATGAGGGAACGACAAAGGGAAGTCACCTGACTGTGGCATGCGGAAGTGTTCATGAATTATGGTGTGATGGACAGACAGTGACGGACGTGAACTGGATGGCGGAAGCAGGAGAAATGGATACAGTATCCAGAGTTTCCTTGTCAGCAAAAGAGGGAGAGTGCGTGACACTCGATAAATTTATCTGTTATTCGACCAGTCTTGACATGGAGAAAGAGAAGCTGGAAGCTTTTGTGCAGGACGAGCTTGCGGCTGCAAAGAGCGAAGGCTATGAGAAGCTCAAAGAACAGCAGAAGAGTTATATGCAGGATTTCTGGAAGACAGCAGATGTAGAGATCAAGGGGAATGAAGAATTACAGCAGGGTTTACACTTTAATCTGTTCCATATTATCCAGTCAGCCGGAAGAGACGGAAAGACTGGAATGGGGGCAAAAGGACTTTCCGGAGAGGGATACGAAGGTCATTATTTCTGGGATACAGAGATGTATGTACTCCCTGTTCTGATCTTTACAGAACCGGAGACTGCAAGAAAGCTGCTAGATTACCGCTATGCGACGCTGCCACAGGCGAGAGACCGTGCAAGGATTTTAGGTCACATGAAAGGTGCACTCTATCCGTGGAGAACAATCAATGGTGAGGAAGCTTCCACTTATTATCCGCTTGGCACAGCGCAGTACCATATTAATGCGGATATTTCATATGCGCTTTCTTTGTACCTTCAGGTGACAGGTGACGTGGAGTACCTGAAAGAGAAAGGAGCGGAGATTCTGATCGAAACTGCAAGAGTATGGGCAGATGTTGGTTCTTTTGCGGAGTGCAAAGGCGGAAAATACTGTATCTGTGATGTGACCGGACCGGATGAATATAACGTGTTAGTTGACAATAACTTCTATACAAACCTGATGGCAAGAGAGAATCTGCGTGATGCGGTCAGAGCAGTGGAATACTTAAAAGAGCATGCACCGGAGGATCTTAAGAGACTGGAAGAGAAGTTGGACTTCTCTGTGAAGGAGCTGGAACTTTGGCGTGAGATCATCGAAAAAATGTACTTCCCATACGATGAGAAGCGGCAGGTTTATCCGATGGACGATGGCTTTATGATGCGGAAACCGTGGGACGAAAACAAAATCCCACCGGAAAAACGAGCATGGCTGTATGAGAATTATCATCCACTGTTTATCATGCGCCACCGTATGTCAAAACAGGCAGACGCGATCCTCGGAATGTACCTGCATAATGATCTGTTTACCGAAGAAGAAATTCGGAGAAACTATGATTTTTATCAGGAAGTTACTTTGCATCATTCTTCTTTGTCCACCTGTATTTTCGGAATCGTGGCATGTGATATCGGCTATCTGGACGAAGCATATAAATATTTTTCACAGTCTGCAAGAATGGATCTCGATGATTACCACAACAACTTCTATGCGGGAATCCATGCCGCAAACATGGCAGGAACATGGCAGGCGATCGTTAATGGATTTGCAGGTGTGCGCTGTCAGAATGGTGTGCTGAAATTCAAGCCGACCATCCCGAAAGAGTGGGAGGAATATGCATTCCGGCTGAAATTCAAAGGAGCACTTCTGGAAGTGCGTATTACGAAGGATGAGGCGGAGTTCACGCTGTTGGAAGGCGGGGAGATTTCATTTACGGTGCGAGGTAAGGAAGTTGTGCTGAAGAGTGGGGAGACGTATACGTATCTGCTCAGTTAATTCAATAAATCATAGGAAATAAGATTGAGTTTTAATAGATAATAGCGAAACTCATCTATAACGTAGATTAGATTGTGAAAGATTAGATAATTGCGAAACTCATGAAAGTGTAAATTGAATTGTGAAAAATTAACAAAAGACATGAAAGACATTGGGGAACCGC